>Ga0222719_10001083_pt1 | contig 27069 bp, 30 predicted proteins | sample C33_34DmetaG_FD_165039 | JGI IMG/M metagenome (GOLD analysis project Ga0222719, IMG submission 165039) | Estuarine water microbial communities from San Francisco Bay, California, United States - C33_34D | ecosystem: Environmental > Aquatic > Marine > Unclassified | place: USA: California...
TTTAGCGACTTTACATTTTTCATCTGTGCTAGCAGTAGCTATTACTCTGGCTCCCATAGCCTTACCTATTTCTACAGCAGCTAAACCAACTCCTCCTGCAGCCCCATGCACTAAAAGAGTTTCTCCATTTTTTAATTTACCTCTTTGAATTAAAGCATGTGCAGAAGTTCCATATACCATCGGCAGAATTGATGCCGTTTCAAAATCCACATTATCACTTAAGGGTATTATTTTTTTTTGTGGAGCTTTAACTATTTCTGCAAAGGAACCATGACCTGTCATAGCAATAACTCTTTGCCCAATTTTATATTTAGTAACATTCTTACCTAATTCGGTAATTTCACCCGAAGCTTCAGCCCCTGGTGCAAATGGAAAGTCTGGTTTAAATTGATATTTACCCTCCACCATTAAAATATCAGGAAAATTTATACCTGCTGCGTGAACTTTTATATTTACTTCATCATCATTTATAATAGGTTCTTTCATTTCTTCTACTTTTAAATTTTTTGCTGGACCAAATTCTTTACATACCAAAGCTTTCAATGTTCTCTCCTTATTTTAAATATGATGACTATTGTATAATAAATAAAAATAATTATATTAAACTAAATTTAATAATTATTCCAATAATAAGTTTTCTGATAATTTTACATAAAAAGATCCTATGGTTAATGGAATCTTAACTTCAGTGGGTAAGTAAAGGTTATAGTTAGATAATTTTTTTAATATTATGTTGCCTTCCCTGGGATGTTTTTTTAATTCTTTTTCTGAATAACCTGCAATTCTGATGATATTAAGCTTACATTTAAGTTCATTTAAATTTTTTTCTATTTGGGTAAATTTTAAATTGAACCTTCTTCTTCCATCAAACACATTAATTATTTGATTGCAATTATTATCTTTAGCGCTTCGAAATCCTAGATCTAAGATAGCATTAACGGGATCTAATGTGTCTTTTAGTAAATCTCTAGAAACTTTTTTTCTTCTAGTATCCATATCTGGGTTAGGGTGAGCATTAATAATTATAGGATAATTATTTTGGAAGTTTATATTTATATATCCTGTTTTTTTATTTTCTCTAAGGTCCTGTATTTTATAAATTGATGGTAATATTTTAAATTTATTTATATTTCCTATAACTAGAATATTTTGTTTCCAAGGATAAAAAATTTTTGTAATTCCAGATGTAGTTGATTCAACTTTTAAGTTATATTTTTGATTACTTATTTCAAATAAAACTTTGGATTCACCAACTTTAAAACCTGATAAATATCCTTCAATATTAATATTCCATATTTTTGAATTAGCAAAGTCATTACCTATAAAACAGAAAAATATTATTATTGATAGTGATTTATAAAACAAATATTTTATATCTCATATGAATTTATCCATGCATCATGTTTATTACATAAACTAAGCGCATAAATTTTATTACTAAATCCAGATATATTATGATTGGAGATAGGGGCATCACTATTTGGGTTAAACATAATCTCAGTTAAAAAATTAAATTTCTCATCAAATAACATATGCTTTATTATATAATGTTCATATCCATTCATTTCGTGCCCGGTAGTAATTTCCAAGTTTTTTCCAGAAAGTGAAAATGTAGGTAAATGTCCTTTTACTTTTTTATTCCACCTTCCCGGATTGTTTTCGGTATAAAAAACATTTCCAGCTAGAGAGCTATTCATAATATCTGTTTCGGCAAGAACTGTCTTAGGAAGATATATTCCTGTTAAAGATGCTAAGCCAGCGACTGTGCTTTGTTTAAAAAAATCTCTTCTATTCATTGTACCTCCAAAAAATATATTTATATTGCAAATGTTTTAATTAATTTTTACTTATATGATAAATATATAGATCATATATTATAGAATATTTTTTATAATTCAACAAAGGTGTAAATTGAATAAAAATTCTGCATTAGTATTATTTTCAGGAGGACAAGACAGTACGGTTTCTCTTTTATGGGCATGTCAAAAATTTGATTATATAGAAACTATAGGTTTTAATTATAATCAGAGACATTTAGTAGAAATGGAATGTAGAGATGTTATTCTAGGTAATATAAAAAAAATATCTAAAAAATATTCTAATATTATAAGTCATGATCACATTATTGATATTCCGTCTTTAGGAAAGATATCAGAAACGTCTTTGACTAGAGATAGTAAAATTTTTATAAAAGATAATGGATTGCCTAACACTTTTGTGCCAGGAAGAAATTTGCTTTTTTTTAATTATGCTGCAGCATTAGGTTGGAGAAGAAATATTTATAATTTAATAGGAGGAATGTGTGATACGGACTATTCTGGTTATCCAGATTGTAGAAGAGAAACTATCTCATCTTTAGAAAAAACGATATCTTTGGGTTTAGATAAAGAAATAAATATTCATACACCACTAATGAATATGAATAAAGCTGATATATGGGAGTTATCCTATAAATTGGAAGGAGATAAATTTCAGAAAATATTAATAAATGATACCCATACTTGTTATATAGGGGATAGATCGAATTTAAATAAATGGGGATATGGCTGTGGGGATTGCCCAGCCTGTATTTTAAGAAGAGATGGTTATTATAGATGGTTAGAGTCTAGTGACTTATAATGTAAAAGAAATATTTTATTCTATTCAAGGAGAGGGTTTTCATACTGGAAGACCATCAATATTTTGTCGTTTTTCTGGATGTAATTTATGGAATGGATTAGAAAAAGATAGAAAATCAGCTAAATGTAACTTTTGTGATACAGATTTTGTTGGAACAAATGGTGATGGCGGAGATAAGTTTAAAAATGAAGAAGATTTAGTCATTAAAATTCTTTCTTATTGGCCGAATGCATCAAATCCATTTGTTATACTTACGGGTGGAGAGCCTATGTTGCAAGTAGATAAAAATTTAATAAGAACTTTGAAAAAGTATAAATGTGAAATTGCAATAGAAACTAATGGAACTATGAAAGTACCAGAGGAAATAGATTGGATATGCGTTAGTCCTAAAGCAGGTAATGATTTGGTTCAAATTAGTGGGGATGAGCTCAAGTTGGTATATCCTCAAAAAAATATACTTCCAGAAGATTTTGAAAAATATTCTTTTAAAAATTTTAGTTTACAGCCCATGGATGGAGAGTTAAAGGTTCATAATACAAATTTAGCTTTAGAATATTGTAAAAATAATCCAAATTGGAGAATATCTTTACAAACACATAAAATTATAGGAGTAAGATAAATATATATGCTTATTTATAAAGATTTTACTTTTGATTCTGCGCATGTCTTAGAAGGGTATGATGAATCTCACCCATATGGAAGAGTTCATGGGCATTCCTTTAGAGCTAGAGTATGGATTAAAGGAAATCCAGAATTAAAAAATAGTATGATAACTGATTTAGGATTTATTGCTAAAGAATGCGAAAATGTAAAAATTTTGTTAGATCATAATACTTTAAATAATGTTGATGGACTTAAAAGCCCAACACTAGAAGGATTATGTATTTTTATTTGGGAAAAGTTAATATTAAAATTTTCTAATTTAAATAAAATAGAAGTGCATAGAGACCAAAGCGGAGAAGGGTGTATTTATCATGGTCCATAAAAATAATATTAAAGTCAATCAATTAGGAAATATAACTGATATCCCAGTTGATCCTGCCATAGCTAAACTTGAAAAAGTAAATAACCCTCATAGTGATAAGTTATATGTAGCAAGGTTTAGTGTTCCTGAATTTACTTCTTTATGTCCTGTAACAGGACAACCAGATTTTGCTAATATAATTATAGATTATATTCCAAAAAAATACTTATTAGAATCAAAATCATTTAAGTTATTTATGCAATCTTTTAGAAATCATGGAGCTTTTCATGAAGATGTAACTTTATACATTGCTAAAAGGATAGTTAAAGAAGTTAAGCCCATTTGGTTAAGAATAGGAGGATATTTTTATCCACGTGGAGGAATACCTATAGATGTTTTTTGGCAATCTAATGATCCTCCAAAAAAAGTTTGGATTCCAGAAACCAATATAAAAGTATATAGTGGAAGAAGTTAGGGTGTTTACAATATAACTGGTTCTTTATAACTTGGGAAATCTCCGGCAATAGTTGTCCTGTGCATAATCCTTCTTGCACTAGACTCGTCAAAATATGTTCCTCTATGCAGCACTCTTCTATTATCCCAAATTACTATTTCATTATTATTCCATTGATGGTGAATTATTTCTCCAGATTTAATTATCCAATCATTTATATCTTTAATTAATTTTCTTCCTTTTTCTATATCCCAACCAACTACGTGGCTGCAATGGCTTCCTACATAAAATGCAGACCTTTTTGTATAAGGGTGAGTTCTTATCAACCTCTGTTTAACAAAAGGCATTTTTTCTTTATAAGCATTATCAAAAATGTCTCCTGTATTAACCATGCGAGAATAAACAATTGAATGTTCACAAATTATATCTTTAAGGTCATTTAGGCTGTATTTATGATTATTTTTATTCCATGTCTCTAAAGCATATCTAGCATCAATATATTCTGTACCGCCGCCTTCGTTAGGTATTTCTCGTGAACTTAATATTGAAAACTTTGAAGGTATATCTTTATATGATGAGTCCGAGTGCCAAGATCTATTGCCTCTATCATAAATTACCTTTTCACTATCTAAAGCTAAAAGATTATTATTTTCATCAACATTAGAAATTCTTGTTATTTCACTTCTAATACCTTTTAATCTATCATGTTCTAATGCTTTTTCTAAAGCACCAAACTTTTCAGAAAATTTAATTTGATCATCATCATTTATATTTTGATTTTTTAATACAATTACACCATATTTTTCTATTGCTTCTTTAATTTTAATGAAATCAGCATCTTGAAGATTCTTGATATCAAAATCCGTCACTATTGCAAAAAATTCTTGTTCTTTATTCTTTAGTTCTATATTCATATTAGTCTCTAATAAATAATTAATAAATTTAATGTTTATTAATATTAATGTATATTTTATTAAATATAACATATGGATAGAATCTTTGAAAAATAAATTTATAAATTATCTTGATGAGCTTAAATATAATTTAGACTATTTACAAAATCACATATATGAAGAAATTGAACAAACAATTAACCTTATAAAAAATAGTTTTAATTCTGGAGGAAAAATTATTTTTTTTGGAAATGGTGGCTCTGCTTCTGATAGCCAACACTTATGTGCTGAATTTGTAGGTAGATATAAAAAAAATCGTGCTGCTTTGCCTGCTATATCTCTAAATACGGATACTTCTATCTTAACAGCTGTTGCAAATGATATGGGGTATGAAAAAGTTTTTGAAAGACAGGTTGAAGCTCTAGCCAAGAAAGAAGATATATTATTTGCTATATCAACGAGTGGAAAAAGTAAGAATGTTATAAATGCAGTAATTACTGGAAAAAAGAAAGGTATTAAGACGATAGCTTTAACTGGAAAAGAAAATAGTGAGTTATCACGATTGTCTGATATTTCTATCAAAGTACCTTCTGATAAGGTCAATCATATTCAAGAAATGCATATTATAATTGGGCACTTTATATGCGAAATGATAGAAGAAAATTCTTAATTAATTATTCAGTATATTTGCACTCTGCAGTTGCTATTAATTTCATTTCATGAATTTTTCGTCTAGCTTCTCTTATGGTAAGATATACTTTTCCTCTAGGAGGATGAATATAATTTTCTCCAAAAGCTAAAACTTCCTCTTCTTCACTTAATACAAGACAATTTACGAGTTTTTTATATTTTTGTTCTCCAATTTCTACATCAATTTCCATAATTCTTGGACATAAAAGTACTTTACTATTTTCTAATATTGAACATTTAGGAGGATATAATTTATTAATAACTATATTTGATTCAGCTACAACATAATTATTTATATTTAAAATAAATATAATTGTTAATAAGGATCTGAAGAACATTTAGCACCTGCTATAAGAGTTAAACCATGAATTCTAGTTCTTGTTCTTAGTGTTAAATAGATTTTTCCGCCTGGTTTTTCTAAAAAAGATTCACCAAATGCTAATATTTCTTCTTCTTCACTAAATAATGTGCATCTAACTAAATGTTTATTTATATTACTAATAATTTCTACTTCTACTTCAATAATTCTTGGACATAAAAGCCCATTTTTTTCTTTTAAAAGGGTACATTTGGGTGGGTATACAGTTTTAACTTTAATCGGATTATTTGCATATGCCAAGTTAGTAATTATAAAATATATAAATATAAAGTATATACTTAATATTTTCATGGTGCTAGCCATTTCATAGAAATTTCATCATTTAATATAAATTTTGCACGCCTATGTCCAGAATGAATTAAGTAGAGCCAATCTATACTTTTTATATGTATATCTATTCTTCCAAAGTTAATTTTATATTCTTCTAAATCTTTATTTTTAATTTTTTTTAGACTAATATCTATATCCTCTGGATTTGAAATAAATGTACTAGGTGGATAAGGAGTGGAGTAACATTCTCTACTCATGTCTGGAGTTGACTCCCAAGCTGTTTGCCAGGTTTTATTATCATAGTTCAAATAAGCTAAACCTATAATCCTGATTTGAATTTTTTTATTGGGCTCATATACATTAACAGAAACATTATTATTACTTTTTATTTCTAACCATTTTTTAGATCTTATATCCGTATTAAAGGAAAGGACTTTATTTTCTTTATGAATTTGTCTTAATACTACTGTTCTAGTAGATGGGAATCCATTTAAATCTATTGTAGAAATTATAGGGTAATGAAAGGCAGATTTAGTATTTTTAACACCATCATTTAAATTTTCCCATATTTGATCATAAATATTATTAAGGGTCATATTTTTCATTTTAGTAATATAAAGTATATTTAAGGAGTAGAAAAGTAATCTATATAAAAATAGAAATTTTCTACTCCTTTTATACGTTTTGCTTTAATAGGGGAATCTATATGCAAAACTGTATATAAGAATCTACGGTTTTAATTTGTATTTAGATTGTGTATGTTTAAATAATTTATTATTATTAATATTTAATGTTTAGGAGATGATAGGTGTCACAAAAAACTGTTATTTTAGAAAAAAATGATAATATTGCAGTAGTTACTTTAAATAGGCCTGATAACGCAAATACTATTAATTTAGATCTTGTAAAAGATTTATATGATGCCTTTAAAGATTGTCATCATGATGATGGTATAAGAGCAGTAATTTTTACTGGCAATGGTTCAATGTTTAGTGGAGGAGGGGATCTATCTTCTTTTCTTGCTGAATCTGATAATTTAGGCCCATTAATTACAGATATGACTACTTATTTTCATCTTGCAGTTACTTTAATGCATAGAATGGAAAAGCCAATTATTGTGGCTTTAAATGGCACTGCAGCTGGAGGTGGTTTAAGTTTAGCCTTATCGGGTGATATAATTATCTCTTCTGATAATGCAAAATTTTCTGCAGCATATACTGCTGCTGGTTTATCACCTGATGGTTCTATGACATATATAATGCCTAGACTTATTGGTTTAAAGAAAACAAAAGAATTAATGATCACAAATAGAAGATTTTCAGCAGATGAAGCGTTAAATATGGGTCTTATTGATCAAGTAGTTAATGCAGAAGAATTACAAAGTATTGCAATGGAGAAAGCAATAGAGCTATCAAAAGGAGCAACTAAGGCCTATGGAGCAGTTAAGACACTTTTAGCAGATAGTCTGTCAAGCACGCTTGAGAGTCACTTAGAACAAGAGGCAAGGTCTCTTAATATTAGAGCGCAAGGACATGATGGAAAAGAGGGAGTTAAAGCCTTTATAGAAAAAAGAAAACCAAATTTTAAAGGATACTAGTAAGGAATAACTATGAAGGTAACTGAGCTCCCAAAATCTAAAATATCAGTGAATAATAAAAATATGGCTTATGTTGAAATGGGTCAGGGAAAAACTATGTTGTTTTTACATGGAAATCCAACGTCTTCATATTTGTGGAGAAATATAATGCCATATTTCTCTAATATAAAAAGATGTGTCGCTCCTGATTTAATAGGTATGGGGGATTCTGAAAAACTAGATTCAAATGAAGTAGGAACATATAATTTTTTTGAGCATCAAAAATGGCTGAATGATTTATTAGAAACATTAAATCTTGGTGATAAACTAATATTAGTTCTTCATGACTGGGGAAGTGCTCTTGGTTTTGATTGGGCAAGAAAGAATATTGATAGAGTTGCAGGTATAGTATACATGGAAGGAATAGTGTGCCCGTTATCTTGGGATGACTGGGATGAAAAATCAGCACCATTATTTCAAGCATTTAGATCTGATGCTGGAGAGAATATGATCATTGAAAAGAATATATTTGTTGAAAGGGTACTTCCAGGTTCAGTTTTAAGAGGATTAACGAAGGAAGAAATGGAAGTATATAGGAGACCATTTCTTAAGAAAGAAGATCGACGCCCAACTTTAGATTGGCCAAATCAAATTCCAATTGATAATAAACCAAAAGATGTAGTTGAAGTTGTTGATGAGTATTCAAAGTTTTTTTGTATAGATAATACTCCTAAATTATTTATTAATGCTGATCCTGGAGCAATTTTAATTGGTAAACAAAGAGAGTTTTGTAGATCTTGGCCTAATCAATATGAATTTACCGTACCAGGCAGTCACTTTATTCAAGAAGATTCTCCGGATTTGATAGGTGAAGGTATATTTAATTGGTTAGAGTCGAAAAATTTATAATTATTTTATCAATAATTTTATTTTCATGCTGCAATATTTCTTATGCAATTGAATCGGCGGCTCATAAAGTTGAAGTTGCTAAATGTTTTGGTGTTATTATGACCATAAAAAATAATAGTGAGCATGAAGATAATATTATTAAGGCTAATAATATATTAGAATTATACTTAGAAAAGATAATTAATTTAAATATAGGCTCTTTAATGATGAAAGAAATGAGTGATGAAGCAGCCATAAAAACATTTTCTGAGCTTCAAAGCCATACTCCCACACATTTTGATAATTTATTAAATAAATGTATAGCTACTTTACGAATAGGTTAGCTATTCTCTGATAGCTGAAGAATTTAAAGTAACTTCATTTTTATAAGACCAACAGGCAGTATAATTACCAGTCCATCCTCTACCCTCTTTTTTAAGATTATCAAATCTAACCTTTCTAAATGCAGCATGACATCTGCCACATGATAAGGCTAACATACATACAGACCTTTTTATGCCTTCAGGATCTTGTTCATTAAATGCGTTATTTAAATTTTTAGAGGCATGCACTGCATCTGTATAATATCTATTAAAAGCCTCTGGTATGATCCAAACTAATCTCTCTGCATTTGTTGATTTAACATGAGCTACACTTGTTTTACGAGGCCAAAAATCTTCAACTTGCTCTAAAAGATTAAATATTTCTTTGCCGTCTTGCTCCGCTTCTCTAGCATGAATTAAAGAGTAAGTTTCAAGCGGTTCCATATTATTTTGATTGCTTATTATAATAGTAGAACCATCAGATGAGGTTACAGCATCTCCAGGAAGGGCAATAAGTGTCGCTAGTCTCTCTAGTCTTGTCCACATAGCTTGCATTGCTTGTTGTCTTACATCGACCATAGTTTGCTTTTCATCTTCAGCAAAAGAGAAGTTAATTGATGAAGAAAAAATAAATAGTGTTATCAAAATATTTAATATAACTTTCATAAGTACCTCTTTAAATAAAAATATTTTTATACATATAGCATATAAATATGTTAATCAAACAAAAGATGATAACTTAAATTTATATCGAAAGTTTAATATGTCTAGGTATATTTTCATTATAATTTTTTTATTTACTTTAAATGCTAGTTATAGTTTTGCAAATTATAATGATGCAATAAATAGTTATAATGATAAAGATTGGTCTAAATCATTAAATATATGTCAGAATGAATTAGAAGATTCTAAATGTTTAAATTTATTAGGTGTTATATATTTAAATGGCTTAGGAATTGAAATTGATTATATTCAAGCAAGACAATATTTTATAAAGGCCAAAAAACTGGGAAATAAAAATGCTGAATTTAATTTAGGATGGATGGCTCTAAAAGGCTTAGGTGAAGAAATTAATTTAGAACGTGCAGCAAAATATTTTAAGAGTTCAAAATTAAAAAATATTAATATTGTTAAAAATTTAGATAATTTAAATATAGAATCAGAGGAGAATTTAAAAAAATTAAAATCAAATAATTTGATTTCAAAATATGGATATTTTTATACAAATTACATTAAATTAGAAAAATTATTTGACTCTAGTATTAATATTGAAAATAAATTTATTAAAAGTATTTCCCATACAAAAGAAAAGTTAGTGAAATTTGATAATTTATTAATTGAAAAAAACGTAAATATTGATTTTATTAAAAATAATATTAACAATGAGCAAGAAATAATTGTAAAACTATTATTGTTAGAAGTCGAAAAAGATATAAATAAATTTGAGGAAACTATACAACAATTATATCTAATTCTTCAAAATTTTGATATTAATAATATTTAGGAGATCCTATGAATAAATTTATAATTATATTTGGTATATTTTTTTTAAGTTTTAATGTTTCATCAGAAGAAATTTTACGCTCTGTAGTTATACCTTTGACTGAAGCTGATTATAATAAAAAATCTTCAAATGATTGTAGATCATTTTCTGAAGTATTAGTTGAAGCAAAAAAAGAATGGAAACATATTATTCCTTTTAAATTAACGGAGGAGGGATTAAAATATTTCTTAATTGGTTATAATAAACAAGAAAAATTGGAAGCTGATATTATTACTGTTTGGCCTTCTTATAAAGGAAGAAGAGATCAATATTACGTATTAATTGGAAATAATAATTGTTTTGTGAAATGGCTTGAATTACTTCCAAATAGTATTCAAGAAATCATAAACATTGGATCAAACAAAAATATATAAAGTAACTAATTTTCTATTATAAACATGGGTATAGTAAATCCGTCACTTTGTTTTTCAAAAATGACTTTTACCTTATCTCCAATAGATACTTTCTCTATATCATCAGTTATTATATTAGAAATTATTCTTGCTCCTTCATCAAGCTCTATTGAGGCAACAATATATGGCGTATCGTTTTTAAATGCTGGTCCAGCAGGGGCATAAACTATAGTAAAAGAGTATATTTTTCCTTTACCTGAAACTTGCCTCCACTCTATGTTTTTACTGTTAATAGCATTAGTAAGTTGTTTAGAATATAAAAAGTATTCATTAGTATCTATAGAATATTGTAACATCAATTTTTCATTACTTGCACCTTCCCAATATGTTTTTGAGTCAGGGTCTATAGTAGGCCGAGGTTTCTTAAATTCCATATTAAGAACTTTCTTTTGATAGAATTAATGTTGTAGAGCTAGACAAAACACCTCCAGTTCCATGGCATAGAGCATTAATTGGATTATTTAATTGTCTTTTTCCACATATGCCCCAAAGTTGTCTGGATGCTTCAATAATTGTAAATATTCCATACATTCCTGGATGACAATAACTAAGGCCACCTCCATTAGTATTTAATGCAAAATCTCCACCAGGAGCTGTTCTTTGATTTTTTACAAAATCTTTTCCTTCTCCAAATTTACAAAACCCAATTGCTTCTAAAGTTAGTAAAACAGTTATTGTAAATGAGTCATATAACATTGTAATATCTATATCTGATGTATTTAATTTTGCTTGCGCAAAAGCTATTTTGCTGGATTGGGTAGCTATATCTAATTTTTCCATATTAGGCATATAATTAATACTTGAATGACTATTGCATTCACCAAAACCTTTAATATAAATTGGACTTATCTCTAAATTTTTTGCTTTTTCCTCGGTAGTAATTACAACTGCTCCCCCTCCATCTGTAACTAAACAACAATCAGATCTATGAAGAGGGCTAGATATTGGTTTTGATTGCATTGCATCTTCAATAGTCAAAGGCTCTTGAAATGCAGCATTTTCATTCATTGAAGCCCATGACCTAGTAGATACTGCGATTTCGGCCAGCGTTTCTCTAGTACTTCCATAAGTAGACATATGCTTTTGAGCAGCTAAGGCATAACCTCCAACAGGTAAAGGTAATCCACTAACTACTTCAAATTGATTACTATAAAGGGCTGGTCTATCTCCAAGAACCCTAGACATATTAGATTTTTGAAGACTGCCATATAAAACTAGCACTGTATCACATAAACCTGCATTAATAGCCTGAAATGCATGATTAACATGAACTAAAAAAGTTGAACCACCAATATTTGTACCTTCAATCCATTTTGGAGATTTTATTCCTAAATACTCAACTAATAGATTTGGTTGCATTAGCCCTGGGCCTGGAACACCCCACATTCCAGCTACTGCTATACCATCAATATCTGACATTTTTAAACCAGCTTGAGTAAGTGCCTCTTCAGCACAATATTTTTGAATAGTTAATTCACTATTTCCTTCAGCAGCTCTTCCTCTCTCTTGAAGAGGAAAATCTGATACACCTACTATACATGGTTTTTTATCCATTAATTTTACCTTAACTGGAGGCCCGGGACGGAATCGAACCGCCGTACGGGGATTTGCAGTCCTCTACATAACCACTCTGACACCGGGCCATTTTATTAAAAAATATTTCATAATAATAGTATAAATAAGTAAAAATAAAATATTATTTAAAATAAATTTAGAAACATATACTCTATATTAATAATTAGGTAAAATATTATTATTATGAATTTTAATTTTGAGGTATTTTTTGTTTTTAAATAATTTATATAAAAATTATATATTTAAATTTCCTAAAACTATATTAGCAGTATTAATAGGTTTTTTATTTTTCTTTATTTATTTTGCTAATAATTTAATTATTGATGCATCATCTGACACTTTAATATTAGAAGGTGATAAAGATTTAGCATATACACAAATAGTTAATAAAAGATTTTATTCTCCAGATTTTCTTATACTTGCTTATACTCCAAAAGAAGATTTATTTTCAAAAAATACATTAAAAAATATAGAAAATATTACCGCAAGAATCAGTGAATTAGAATATGTAGAAAATGTAACATCTATTTTAAATGCTCCTATATTACTAAGTCCTCCAAAACCGATAAGTGAATTAGTAGAAAATATACCCACAATAAAATCTGAAAATATTGATCTGAATCTTGTTAAAGAAGAATTTATAAATAGCCCTTTATATAGTGATAATCTCGTAAGCAAAGATTTTAAGACAACATCTATAATTATTAACTTAAAAGAAGATTTAAAAGGACGAAATTTAAGAGATGATAGAAATTTATTACGAGAAAAAAAATCAATCTCTAATTTAAATGATAAAGAAAGAGAAAAGTTACTTGAATTAGAACAAATGTATAATAATCACAAAATAATAGTAAAGGAGCTAAACGCAAAAACAATAAAAGAAATAAGATCAATCATAAAGCCAATTCAAGATAAAGAAATAATATTTTTAGGTGGTTTAGGGATGATCACAAATGATGTAATAGATTATGTTAAGCAAGATTTAAAAATATTCGGCTTTTCTATTTTATTATTCTTGATAATAACTCTCGTCATTATATTTAGGCAGATAAGATGGATAACAATTCCAATTATTACATGCTCCTTTTCCGTAATTGTTACATCTGGAGTTTTAGGGCTATTTGGCTGGAATATTACAATTATTTCTTCAAATTTTATATCACTTCAGTTAATATTTACGATGGCTATAACTATTCATTTAATAGTTAAATATAGAGAACTATATTCTTTAAATATTTATAAAAACCAAAAAGAGTTATTATTTGCAACCTTAACATCAATGGCAAAACCCTGTTTTTATACTGTTGCCACAACTATTGTTGGCTTTTCTTCTCTTGTCTTTTCAGATCTTTTGCCTGTAATTAATTTTGGTTGGATGATGAGTATCGGGATTTTAATTTCTTTAATTTCATCATTTATTTTATTTCCAGTTTTACAGTTAAATTTAAATAAAGTTGAGCCAAATTATAGTTTTGAAAAAATGTTTCCTCTCCCTAAAATTTTTTCAAAAATTTCAAATTTTATAGGAAATAAAATAATTATTATAGCTTTCTTAATTTTAATATTTGGTATTGCAGGAATTATTCAATTAAGAGTTGAAAATAGTTTTATAGATTATTTTAAAAATAGTAGTGAAATTTATAAGGGAATGAAATTAATTGATCAAAAATTAGGAGGTACTTCTATATTAGATATTACTGTAGATTTAGAAGATGATTTTCAAGAAAACATATATATAGATGATAATGAAGTTTTTGATGAAGATGAATTTGACTTTTTAGATGAAGGTGCTGAAGATAATAACTCATCAAGTAATTTGTTTTTTACATCCTCTAAAATGAAACTTATTGATGATATTCATAATTATTTAGACAAACAACCTGAAATAGGAAAAGTAATGTCTTTCGCTACATTATTGAAAGTTGGAAAAGAATTAAATAATAAAACAGATTTAGACATTATTCAGTTGGCTCTTTTGTATTCAGAACTTCCAAATAAATATAAAAATATTATAGTTTCACCATACTTATCCATAGATGATAATCAGGCTAAATTTAGCATAAGAATTAAAGACTCCATGCCAGGGTTAAGAAGAAATGAATTTATAAAAAGATTAAAAATAGAGATTCCTGAAGAAGTTAATATTAGTAAAGAAAGAATTCATTATAGTAATGTTTTAATACTTTATAACAATATGCTTCAAAGTTTATTTAAATCTCAGATTCTAACTTTAGGAACTGTTATAACACTATTACTACTTATGTTTTTAATACTTTTTAAATCACTTAAAATCTCTTTAATAGCATTATTTCCTAATATTATCTCTATTTCTTTAGTTTTAGGCTTCATGGGTTGGTTTAAAATTCCGCTAGATATGATGACAATTACAATAGCTGCAATTAGTATGGGAATAGCTGTAGACAACACCATACATTATGTTTATCGATTTAGAAATGAATTAAAAAAAGATAATAATTACAGTCTTTCACTTTATAGGACACATACAAGTATAGGGTTTGCAATGTATTATACATCCGTAACTATAATTATTGGTTTTTGTATATTAATATTTTCAAATTTTATTCCAAGTATATATTTTGGCATATTAACAAGTCTTGCTATGTTAATGGCATTGTTGTCATCATTAATTTTATTGCCTCAGTTATTAGTTTTGTTCAGACCTTTTGACAAATAAATATTTAAAGTAATAATCTTTCTTAACATTTTTAAGTATTTGATATATTAATGACGTATTTTTATAAAATTAGGATATTAATTTGACAGTTTCATTAGAAGTTATGAATAAAAATATGATTGATGGTCAATTAAAGCCAATGGGAGTAAATGATGAAGATATTCTCAAAGCTTTTAAAAATGTACCACGTGAAATATTTATAGATAAGGAAAAATCTTCTTTATCTTATCATGAAGGAAATATTTTAATTAAAGATAATCGTTGGTTACTATCTTCAATGGTAATAGCAAGATTAATAAATAGTGTAAGTATATCAAACGAAGATATTATATTAGAAATTGGATCCTGTACTGGTTATACTACTGCTATTTTAGAAAAGTTATGTTCCTTAGTTGTTGGAGTAGAATCAGACAAAACATTAAGAGAGTTTGCAAATAAGGCTTTAGCTAAAATTGAGGCAAACAGTGCTATTATAGTTGAAGGAGAACATAAAGAAGGTAATAAAAAAAGTGCTCCATATGATAAAATATTTATCTTTGGTTCTGTGCAGGAAGTTCCTGAAGGTTTATTTAATCAGTTATCTGATAATGGGTCATTGATTACGGTAATAAAAAATCAGAATAATTACAATTCTTGTGGAAAGGCAGTTGTATTTAAAAAAAATAAAGATATAATTAGTAGTTCAAATGTATTTGATGTAGAAATACCTTTTATGGAAGGTTTTGCTGAGGAAGAAAATTTTAATTTTTAAAATATGATAATTCTCCTTCTATAGTTTATTTTGTAGAGTTTTTCATTAATTAGAAAGATAAATAATGTTTAGAATTAATATGAATACAAATTTTTTATTAGCGTTTATAATTACAACAATATTGCTATCCTTTGTATATAAAGATATTAGGGCACAAAGTTTAAATGTAGCACTCGCAAATGCTTATTCTAATCATCCTTTATTATTTTCCGAAAGAATCGGCGAGAGAGTTCTTACTGAGGACGTGGCTGAAGCTCTAGCGGGCTGGAAACCAGAGGTATATATCGATGGAGCTTTAGGTAAAAATTTAGTTACAACAAAAACTAGTACTGGATCAGATACAGATAATAATTTGCCTATGTCAGTTGGGATAGTAGTTTCTAAGAAAATTTATGATGGAGGAAAAACGAATCAAAATATTAAAATTGCGGATACAAAACTACATGCTAATAATTCAAGATTAGTTACAATAGAAAACCAGGTTTTACTAGCTGCTGTAAAGGCTTATTTTAATTTATTAAAAGAACAAGATCTTTTAGATGTAGCAATAAAAAATAAAAATGTTATTGAAAGACAATTAGAAGCAACTAAAGATCGTTTTGAAGTTGGAGATTTAACTATTACTGATGTGTCTCAAGCAGAAGCTAGACTTTCTGATGCTAATGCAAATTTAGTTAGAGCTGAAGCAGATCTAAATTCTGCAAAAGCAATTTTCTTTTCTGATATAGGATTAGAACCAGAAGATATTTTATATCCTGAAGAAATGCCAATTGTGCCACAAAATCTTCAAAGTTTAATTGATGATGTAAAAAAATCTAATCCAAAAGTTATTAATGCTAGAAAAATGAAATTAGTTGCTGAAGAAGAGTTAAAATTAGCATTAAAGGAAATGTCATTATCAGTTGATCTTAAAGCTAGTGCTAACCAATCATGGGATCCAAATACTTTCTTCGAAGAACAAAGATATTTTGATGTTTCTGCAAATCTTAAATTGCCTCTTTATAAAGGTGGAAAAGATAAAGCCGTTATCAGAAAGTCTAGAGAAAAATTGAACAAATCTAATGCTGATATTGATGATATATTGAGAGAGGAAGCTGAAAAAGCAATGTTAATTTGGAATAATATTGAAAGTCTTAATTCCCAAATATTAGCTTTTAAATCATCTATTCGAGCTAATGAGATTGCATTAGATGGGGTAGTTCAAGAAGAAAATGTCGGTGCAAGGACAGTAATTGATGTGCTTGATGCTGAAAATGAATTATTTATGGCCAGAGCAAATTTAATTAAAGCAAATGTAAATCGTTATATTGCAACATACGAATTACTAGAAGTTATTGGAGGTATGACCGCAAGAGATTTAAACTTACCTGTATCCTCTTTTTATAATAGTGATGATTATTATGATAACATGAGAGATATGTTAGGTGATAATAAAACATCAATATTAAATTTTTTAGATAAAAATTAAGTTCATTTAATATGGTTTCCAATAAAGGATCTAAAAAAAATATTGCATCTGCAATGAAGGAATTAGAAGATGCTTTACTAACTTCAAAAACTAAAAAGACTAATGTGAAGAGAACTTCAGCAGTAAAAAAAAGAAAATCTAATGATATTCTAATATTGACAGATATAATTAAGCCGTCACCATATAAACATATGGATTATAAGCTTGTTGTTATGAAACAAAATATCCAAAAAATTGTTAAATCGGATATTCAAGGGTGGATTTCAAATAATATACCTAAAATGATAAATAATTCTATAAAGAAATCATTAAATAGCATAAAATAGAATAAAAAATAATAGAATCTTTTTAAAAATATTTGGAAAATATTTGATGGTTGCTGATAAGAACAAACAAAATAAGGATGTAAATACTTCAAATAAATCTATAGAAAATTATTCAAATAATATTTGGCAAAAAAATAATATATCAGATGCCAAAATAGATTGTGAAGATAAATCTTTAGTAATCATGATGCCACCCCCAAATGTAACAGGAAGTCTTCATATTGGGCATGCCTTAAATATGACTTTACAAGATGTAATTGTAAGATATTGGAGAATGAAGGGTAAAGATGTTTTATGGCAACCTGGAACTGATCATGCAGGGATAGCTACTCAAATGGTGGTTGAGAAACAATTGTTAGAAGAAGGGATTACATCTAGAACAAAACTTGGTAGGGAAGAATTTCTTAATAGAGTTTGGGAATGGAAAGAGAAATCTGGGGGCACAATTATAAATCAACTCAAGCGATTAGGGGCTAGCGCAGATTGGACTAGAGAAAGGTTTACTTTAGATGAAGGTTTATCAGAAGCAGTAATAGAAGTTTTTGTAAGCCTTTACAAAGACGGTTTAATATATAGAGATAAAAGATTAGTAAATTGGGATATTAAATTGGAAACTGCAGTTTCTGATTTAGAAGTAATACAAAAAGAGAAAAAAGGGTATTATTGGCATTTTAAATATCCAATTGTCAATTCTACAAAGCATATAATAGTAGCTACAACTAGACCAGAAACAATGCTAGGAGATACATGTGTTGCTGTACATCCTGACGATAGTAGATACAAAAATTTGATAGGTAAAAAGGTTCTATTGCCACTAGTTAATAGGGAGATAGAAATAATAGCAGATGAATATGCTGATCCTTCAAAAGGAACTGGAGCAGTAAAAATTACCCCAGCTCATGACTTTAATGATTTTCAAGTAGGTAAAAGACATAATATGGCAAGTATAAATATTATGAATAATGATGGTACTCTTAATAAAAATACTCCAAAAAAATACCAGGGCCTATCTATGCTTGATGCTAGAGAATTAGTTATAAAGGATATGGATTTACTAGGTTTATTAGAGTCAATAGAAGAGACGGTTCATGCTGTGCCATATGGAGATAGGTCAGAGACCATAATAGAACCATATTTAACTGATCAATGGTTTGTTGATGCAAAAAAATTATCTTTACCAGCTATAGAGGCAGTAAAATCAGGCAAAACGAAGTTTGTGCCTAAATCATGGGAAAATACCTTCTTTGATTGGATGTACAATATAGAGCCATGGTGTATTTCTAGGCAGCTTTGGTGGGGTCACAGAATTCCTGCTTGGCATGGTCCAGATGGACATATTTTTGTTGAAAAAAACGAAGAACTGGCAAAAAAAGCAGCATTAAAAAAATATGGAAAGAATGAACAATTAGTGCGTGACCCTGACGTATTAGATACGTGGTTCTCATCAGGTTTATGGCCTTTCTCTACTTTAGGTTGGCCACATAAAAATAGAGCATTAGATAAATATTATCCGGGAGATGTATTAATAACGGGCTTTGATATTATATTCTTTTGGGTTGCAAGAATGATGATGATGGGGCTTCATTTTATGAAAGAAACTCCTTTTAAAGAGGTTTATGTTCATGCGTTAGTAAGAGATTCAAAAGGCAATAAAATGTCTAAATCAAAAGGTAATGTAGTAGATCCATTAATCTTAATGGATAAATATGGGACGGATTCTATAAGATTTACGTTAACTGCATTAGCAACACAAGGAAGAGATATTAAGTTAGCTGAGGATAGAATAGTAGGCTATCGAAATTTTATAACAAAAATTTCTAACGCTTCAAGGTTTATAGAAATTAATGAATGTTTTTATGATAAAAATTTTAATATGAAGTCTATAAATTTGCCTGTATGTAAATGGATAGTAAGTCTTTTATATGAAACTGCTGATAATGTTTCTAAGGATATAGAGGCATATAGATTTAATGAAGCAGCAAATAAAATATATCAGTTTGTATGGCATAGTTTTTGCGATTGGTATTTAGAAATAGTTAAGCCAAATTTATCTAAACATGAAAATAATATTAATAAAGAAATAAAAAATGTTACATCTTTTGTATTTGGTAAGATATTAGCTATTTTACATCCAATAATACCTTTTAACACAGAATATTTATTTAGTAATATACATAAATTTGGAGATGTTTTAGCTATATCTAATTGGCCAGACTCACAAAAAGATGATGTAATTATACATAAAGACAATCAGGAAATAGAGTGGATTATAAACTTTATAAGTGAAGTTAGATCTTTAAGAGCAATGTTAAATATTCCAGCTAAAGCTCTGATTAATATATATTTTAAATCGTTAGACGAAAGTTATCATAAATTTATTTCTAGTAATAAAGATGTTCTCTATAGAATTTCAAAAATTGAAAATATAATATATTCTGATAAGGAAATAGATAATTCTGCACAAATACTAGTTGATGATGCTACTTTTCAAGTTGCACTAAAAGGTATAATTAATATAGAAGAAGAATTAAATAGATTAAGTAGAGATTTAACAAAAATTAAAAATGATATATCTTTTATTGAAAATAAATTATCAAATGAGAAGTTTATGAGCAGAGCTCCAAAAGAAGTAATTGAAGAACAAAATAATAGAAAAGAGATATTAAAAAATCGTTTGAGTAGAGTGGAATCTGCTATTAATAAGCTTAAATAAAAAATTAAAGGGGGTATTATGAAAAAATTTGATAAAGATAAACTACCAAGTAGGCATGTAACTGAAGGTCCTGGAAGAGCTCCTCATAGGTCTTTTTATTATGCAATGGATCTTACTACTGAGCAAATACATCAACCATTTATTGGAGTTGCAACTACTTGGAATGAGTCTGCTCCGTGTAATATTACTCTAAGAAGACAAGCTCAATCAGTTAAAAAGGGTGTAGCGAGTGCTGATGGCACTCCAAGAGAGTTTACTACAATTACTGTTACTGATGGAATTGCTATGGGACATCAAGGAATGAAGGCATCTTTAGCAAGTAGAGAAGCTATCGCAGATACAATAGAATTATCAGTTAGAGGACATTGTTATGATGGCTTAGTGGGAGTGGCTGGTTGCGACAAATCATTACCTGGAGTTATGATGTCTATGTTAAGACTAAATATACCAAGTGTTTTTATTTATGGTGGTTCAATTATGCCAGGTAAACATAAAGGCAGAGATTTAACAGTACAAGATGTGTATGAAGCTGTTGGTCAGAATGACGCAGGAATTATTGATGAGAAAGAATTGGATTTAATTGAAAGAGCTGCTTGTCCATCTGCTGGTTCATGCGGTGGACAATTTACCGCAAATACTATGGCATGTGTAAGCGAAGCAATAGGACTTGCATTACCTAATAGTACTGGTGCTCCGGCGCCGTATGAGTCTAGAGATGAATATGCACTAGCTGCAGGTAAACAAGTAATGACACTGATAGAAAAAAACCTAAGACCCAGAGATATAGTAACGAGAAAATCCTTTGAAAATGCTGCAAGAGTAGTCGCGGCCTCTGGTGGATCAACAAATGCTGCTCTTCATTTGCCTGCTATGGCTAATGAAGCTGGAATAGATTTTGATTTATTTGCAGTAGCAGAAATATTTAAATCTACCCCTTATATTGCAGACTTAAAGCCTGGTGGAAAATATGTTGCAAAAGACCTTCATGAAGCTGGAGGAGTTCAAGTTATATTAAAAGCACTTTTTGAAGCAGGCTATATTCATGGGGATTGTATGACTGTTACAGGTAAGACTATTGAAGAAAATTTAGCTGAAATTACATTTCCTGAAGGCCAAGATGTAATTTATAAGGTAGAAAATGCAATCACTCCTACAGGTGGTGTAGTTGGATTGAAAGGAAATCTAGCTTTGGAGGGAGCTATAGTTAAAGTTGCTGGAATGACCAGAACAAGGCATGTAGGACCTGCAATAGTTTTTGATTGTGAAGAAGATGCTTATAAAGCAGTTAATGAAAGAAACTATAAGGAAGGTGATGTTTTTGTTATTCGTTATGAAGGGCCTAAAGGTGGTCCAGGTATGAGAGAAATGCTAGCTACTACAGCAGCAATATATGGTCAAGGGATGGGAGAAAAAGTAGCTCTTATAACTGATGGACGTTTTTCTGGTGCTACTAGGGGCTTTTGTGTTGGTCATGTAGGCCCAGAAGCAGCTGTAGGAGGAACAATAGCGCTTATTCAAAATGGAGATATCATAACAATAGATTCTGATAGTGGTGAATTAAGTGTGGATCTTTCAAATGAAGAATTAGAAAGTAGAAAGAAATCTTGGACACCACGTGAGCATGAATATGGTTCAGGTGAAATTTGGAAATATTCACAACTTGTGGGCTCTGCATTAAATGGAGCAGTTACTCATCCAGGAGCAAAGAAAGAAAAACAGTGTTACGCTGATATATAATTAGTAGAATAATAAGTTGAGAATATATAAATATAAATTTTTATTATATGTATTATCAAGTTGTTTAATATTTTATGGATGTGCTAAAAATAATGCTACTGGAGAAAGACAGCTAGTAATTTTATCTCAAGCAGAAGAAAATGATATAGGGGCTAAAGAACATCCAAATATAATAAAAAACTTTGGTGGTATTTATGATAATCAAATTTTAAAAAATTATATTAATGATTTAGGTAATAAAATCGCTTCTAATTCAGAAATGCCTGACATTAGATGGACTTTCACAGTATTAGATAACCCCGTGGTAAATGCTTTTGCTTTACCTGGTGGTTATGTATATATTACTAGGGGATTATTGTCTCTAGCTAATGATGAAGCAGAAATTGCTAGCGTAATAGGACATGAAATAGCTCATGTTACAGCGAGACATACAGCTCAAAGGCATGCAAAATCAACATTATCAAGTGTTGGTTTGGATATATTAAATATTGTAGTTGGACAGCCAATTATCACGAATGCAGCCAGTATAGGGATTCAAGGAGCTTTGTCCGCATTTAGTAGGTCAGAAGAGCTTGAGGCAGATAAATTAGGTATAAGATATCTAATTAAGTCAAACTATGACCCAGGTGGATCTTATAGATTTTTAAATAGGCTAAATGAATTAACTAAAGTTACGTCAAAAAATGAAAGAGACTTTATTAGTTCAATTTTTTCTACCCATCCTAAAACTGTAGATAGAATTAAAGCTTCTATGGCAAATATTCAAAATAATCCATTAAATATAAGGAATAGAAATTTTTTTTTAAATGCTATAAATGGAATGGTTTATGGAGATAATTCTCAACATGGCATGATTAAAGATAATAATTTTTATCATCTAGATTTAAATTTTTCTTTTAAAACTCCAAAGAACTATCAAATTAATAATAATAATAATAATGTAATTGCTTTTAATGAAAATAAAGAAGTTGTTATTATTTTTGATGGATTAATTAATAATGAAAAATTATCTCTTCTCGAAATTGCAGAGTCTAACTATTCTAGATCTAGTATAAATGCATATAAAGAATTAATAATTGATAATCATACAGCTATTGTTTTTGAGGAAAGAAAAACGATCAAATATAAAGGTATTAATTATTTTAGAAAAACATATTTAATAAATTGGTTAAACAAAAGAGTTTGGAGATTTTCAATTTTAATTAATCCTCAATTAAGAAAAAAATATGAAAATGAAGCAGATGAAATTGCAAAAAGTATTCATGAATTAAGTGAAGATGAAAAAATTATTGGTAGACCAAAGTTTATAAGTATTTATGAGACACATGAAGGAGATACAGCTGCAAAATTATCTAAAAATATGAATATAGATAAAAATCAATTAGAAATTTTTATGATAATGAATGGTTTAACTATTGATAGTGATGAACCATTACCTATTGGCACTATGGTTAAAATGATTGTAAACTAATTATTTGTTAATAAATTATACAATAGTGATTTTATCATTAGGGTTAAGTGTCTTTAATATTTCAGTAAAGTCATTAAGTTTTAAAGCAACACATCCGGCGGTTGCTTCATAACTATCTGTTGTTAAATGCATGAAAATTGCACTTCCTTTATGGGGTATTATTGGGTCTATATTATAATTTATAACAAGTAATAAGTCGTACTTATTATCTTTTCTATATAGGCTCTCTTTGTGATTATAATTTATTTTTATTAATTTATTGTAACTCGATTTTGTAGGGTCATCAGACCAAGCCATTTCTTTTTGTATGTTTATAATTTTAAATTTTGTATTTAAATCTGGTATTCGGTCGGTTCTTACAAATAAGTTACCAAATCCATAAGTACCAGAAGGAGTCTTTTTATCACCTTCTATTTTATTTTTAGTAAAACCATTTAATCCAACAGAACATTTATATTCTTTTTTGTTATAATTAAGAGAGTGCAGATTATTAACATAAATCATTATTTAAAGATTTAAATTAATTATAACAGGAGCATGATCGGATGGTTTTTCTAGAGATCTATGATAAGTATCAATTTCAATTGAACTCAGTTTATCAATAGCTAAGGGAGAAAGTAAAAAGTGATCTATTCTCAGTCCTTTATTTTGCTCAAATGCTCTACCGTAGTCCCAGTAACTCCAATTTGTTTTTTCTGGATATAAAGAACGCCATGCATCATAATAACCTAAATTAATAATTTCTCTAAATTTTGCTCTAGACTCTGGCTGAAATAGTGCGTCATTCCTCATTGACTCAGGGTTTGCAGCATCCCTATCTTCGGGGCAAATATTAAAGTCTCCACCTAAGATTATTATTTCTTCATTATGGAGTATTTTTTCGACGTGATTCTTAAACTTTGTCATCCATTCTAATTTATAAGAAAACTTATCTGTATTTATAGGGTTACCATTAGGTAGATAAATTGATGCTACTCTAAAACCACTATTTTTAGAATCAATCCAGCATTCTATATATCTTGCTTGTTCATCATCGCCATTATCATCTAAATTTGTTACAATGTCAGTTATTGGATGCTTGGATAGTATTGCCACGCCATTATAAGCTTTTTGACCTTTAAATATTAAATTATAACCTAAATCTTCTAGTTCTGAAGCAGGAATATCTTTATCCTGTGCTTTTAGCTCTTGTAAAAGTAACACATCAGGAGCTTGTTTTATAATAAAATCTTTGACGTGAGGTAGTCTAACTCTAATAGAATTTACATTCCATGTTGCAACTTTCATATTATGTTACCGAGAAAGATGTGCCACACCCACAACTAGAAGTTGCGTTAGGATTATCAATAGAAAAAGCTGCACCACTTAGGTCTTCTTTCCAAGTAATTTCTGAGCCAGCCAAATAAGTAAGTGACATATTGTCAGTAACCAATGTTGGTTTTCCACTTTTATCAATAGACGCTATGACATCATCTTCAAATGTTTCTTGATCAAATTTAAAAGAGTATGAAAAACCTGAGCAACCACCACCATCAACAGTTATTCTCAAAAAACCTTCGCCTTCATGTTTCTGAATATATTCTATTCTTTTTAAAGCACTATTAGATATAGTAAGATTTTGCATAAAAAACTCATAATTTATATAACATATATATATAATGTTAGTTCAAATTTATATAATTTCAAGTTATGTATATATATATTATCATAAGAAAGATATATTTTAATATGAAAAAATTAAGTTTATATAAAACAGAGTTTTCTAAAACTAAAGGTCGATATAATTTAGAAGATGAATCTTTATATAGAAATCCATTTATGAGAGATAGAGATAGGTTAATTCATTCGGCTGCATTTAGAAGGTTAGAACATAAGACGCAGGTTTTTGTTCAGCATGAAGGAGATAACTTTAGATCTCGCTTAACTCATACTATTGAGGTTGCACAAATAGCAAGAACAATTGCTTATCGTCTATGTTTAGACTCAGATTTAGCAGAAACAATTGCTTTGGCTCATGATTTAGGTCATACACCATTTGGACATGCTGGCGAAGATGCATTAAACAAATCGATGAAAGGTAAAGGTGGCTTCGATCATAATGCTCAAACATTAAGAATAGTAACTAAATTAGAAAAAAAATATGCTGACTTTGATGGTTTAAATTTAACATGGGAATCTTTAGAAGGTATTATTAAGCATAATGGTCCATTGTTAGGAAAAGTTCCCACAGTTATAGAAGAATATCAGAAATTTATAAATGTAAATAAGAAAAGTTTTGATTTAAATTTAGATAAATTTGCAGGTCCAGAAGCTCAAGTGGCTGCTATTGCCGATGATATAGCTTATTGTAATCATGATATAGATGATGGTTTAAGGGCAGGTTTGTTTGATTTGGAGTCATTAGAAAATATTGAACATGTTGCTAAAGTAATAAATTTTAATAGAACTAGATGGAAAGGCATTGAGAAAAAAAGACTTATTCATGAAACTATCAGACATCTTATAAATAATATGATTGAAGATGTAGTAAGTGAATATAAATTTATTATTAGTAGAAATAAATTTAACACTGTAGAAGATATAAGAAATCATAAAAATAAAGTAATTCGTTTTTCAAAGAGTATGTATGAAGATAACCAAAAGTTGAGGAAATTTCTTTTTGAAAAAATGTATAAACATACCATAGTAAATAGAATGACTTTAAAAGCAAAAAGTATAGTAGAAGAATTATTTAAGGCTTTTTCATGTGATATAACTATTTTACCTTTAGAATGGCGAAATATTGCTGAAAATTCAAAGTCTGACACTGAGCTTTATAGAACTATATCAGATTATATAGCCGGAATGACAGATAGGTATGCAGTAATGGAGCATAAAAGGCTTTATGATTTACATGGAGGTTGGACAGGTACTTCTTTATATGATAAGCGCGACCGGTAGTCTTTATTAACTAGAATGGATTAATCAGTGAATATTTTTGAATATATTAGAACAATAATAATCGATGTAGCTAAATCTCGTGGTATAGAAGATAATACAATACTTGATAAAATTACGGCTGAACCTCCAAAAGAAGAAATACATGGAGATATATCAACTAATATTGCACTTTTATGTTCAAAAAAGCTAAATTCTAATCCAAGAGCATTAGCAGAAAGCATAAAAGTTGTATTAAATAATAATATTTATATAGAGAATGTTCAAATTGCGGGGCCTGGTTTTATTAATTTATTTCTTAACAAAAATATATTTTATGAGTGTTGTAAAAATGTTCTAAAAATTAAAAGTAAATATGGGAGAAGTAATTATGGTAAATATGAA
>Ga0222719_10001086_pt1 | contig 26969 bp, 26 predicted proteins | sample C33_34DmetaG_FD_165039 | JGI IMG/M metagenome (GOLD analysis project Ga0222719, IMG submission 165039) | Estuarine water microbial communities from San Francisco Bay, California, United States - C33_34D | ecosystem: Environmental > Aquatic > Marine > Unclassified | place: USA: California...
GTAATTCCCAACAAATAATTAACCAAAGAACCGCCACCAGAACCACGGGCAGGACCAAACAGCGTATGGTCAGCCGCCTTATGAAATACCTCATTCATCACCAAGAAATAGTTTTCAAAACCTAAGTATTTGATATCTTCTAATTCTGCCTTTGCTCGGGCGACATATTCTGGTTTTTTGTGCAATTCTTCTTTAACAAGCGCGTCTTTGACCTTCTTTCCCAGCTTTTGAAAAGCTGACGACTCAGGAGTGTTAAAATCGGGAAGCTTAACAGAAGTATCAATCCAACAGTCTTCGCATTTATCCCAGGCAATTTCATATGATCTTTCAATGGCACCTTTAATTTTTTCTTCATAACCTTTGTATGTATCTTCGTATTCGTCATAATGCCTTGTAAATTCACCCCACATTTGTTCAGCATTTTTAGGATATAATTCACATTTTAAATCTTCAAACTCAGGCAGTGGACTTGGATCAGCACCCATCCAACCGAGCTTTTTATACAATTCACGTGCCTCCCACTTATCAGGACTGTAATAATGAGAATCAGCTGTTGCCAAGAGTGGAATACCAGTTTGATCAGCGTGTCGAAGAAGATGATGATTGACAAGATGCTGTTGTTTAAGTCGATTAAATTGAACCTCAAGGTAAAAATTATCTTCACCAACTGCATCAACAAAACGATCAGATAATTGCAACAACTCAGATTGAATTTGCTCATCAGATAATTTGAGAGCATTACCACGCATAATTCGATTAGAATAGATACCACCAAGACAAGCAGTCGAAACATTCAAACCTTTACCATATTTTTTAAGAAGATCAAAGTCAATTCGAGGGTATCTGTAGAAACCATCTGTATAGGCACGTTTAATTAAAGTAAAGAGGTTGGATAAACCTTCGGCATTTTGTGCAGTGATTACCAGGTGATAACGCCGTTTCCATTCGTCATTCGATAGTTTAAAGGTTTTAGTTTCCTCTTCGTTTTCAATAATATGACCGCCTTCCTCTTCTTCTTTAATTGCTTTTTGCTTTGCCGCGGCACGGTCAATTTTTGCTTGTTCATAGTCGCCTTTCCATTGCTTGAGCGACGGCACAAAATAAAACTCACAACCATAAATTTGTCGATATTTGACACCTTTCTTTCGAAGCTTTTCAGCATGTTTATGTGCGTGCGCAAGACCTGAACCGTTTCCATGATCGGTTAAAGCCCAAGCATTCATTCCGTTTTCTAGAACAAAGTCAATGTGATCGGCGGGGTAGCCTAAACCATCATAAACTGAAAAACCTGAATGACAGTGTAATCCAACAAATTTTGTTGGTGGGGGGATTAAAACTGGCATATTACTCCTTTTAAATACAATAAAACCACATATAAATTATAACTTATATGTGGCAAATTTACACGTGGTGCAAAGTTTTAAAACTTATTTTTATTAATCTTCAAAATAACGATCAAAGCTAGCTGACTTTTCGTCTTTCATGTCTTGTATTGTGTGTTTAAGAAAAGCTAATGTGGACGGTTCTATCTTCGCTCTATCTTCTACATATTCTTTTGAAGGATTAGTTAAATAGTCTTCTAATATTTTTATAGCTCTTACTATGTCTCTGCCCATTACATCTTCGTATGTTCTGTACAGTATCGTGTCTCGTTGAGAACCGTGAACTGGATGTTCATTGTACTCTAAATATTCGCCTAATGAGCTAAACTCAGATGATATCTGTGAATCTAGTGATAAAACACCTTCACCACCATCATAAAAATCGCGGTCATCAGCAGCTTTGTCATATGCTGCTTTTGAACCCGCATATCCTTTATGTGTCATATCAAATTCACCTAGATATAACGCTTTTACTAATTCATCAGTTGACTTTCCAGCTTCAACACCCGGGGCAGATCTTAAGTCATCTATTTTGTCTCGATAGACTGAAGCTGGCATTTGAAACTCAGGTGGAATTGGTTCTTGCTGCACATCGTGAGGTAACGATCTTTTTGTAAGATTCGGAACAGTTAAGATTGAAGATACTGATTCTTGAATTAATTTTCTTATCTTTGCTTTTGTTAGCTGCATATAAACCTCTTATTGAATTATAACAATAATTATTAACTAAACTTACAATTTATCAAATGTAAAATATCCACCACCAGTGTGCTCGTCAGTTATTGTCATCCAAATAGCTCTTGCAGCAGGTGACCCTAAACGATCTCTTAACTTATCATATAACGGATCTTTGCCATAACGAGGTGTTCTAAAACTTGATTTAAGTGAAAAACCGCTATCGTAATGATGTAAGGTAAAACCAATATTTTTGCAGAGTTCAATAAAATCTTCATAAACAGGAAAGTTAACATGCCCTAAACCTTGCTCTTTTTCAAGATTGTGAAACATTTTATCGCGGGTATTCATTGGAAATGCAACACAGCATCTTCCGCCGACTTTTAGTTTATTGTAAAGAGTTCTCATCACACCGGGTAAGTCTTCCGGGTTGATATGTTCCAAAACCTCTGAACTAATGATCATGTCTTGAGAACCGTCTGCAATTGAAAGACCTTTTGTGACGTCCTCACACAGCAACGTAACATCTTTTCTATTCGCAACAGGTGAGTGTGCTAGATACTGTGGCGTAACATCAACTCCTGTATAATCAACAAACAACATTTGTTGCGTCATAAAATGCATAACGCGACCATTATAACACCCTAATTCTAAAAGTTGAACTCGATTTTTTGTTGTATGACCTTTTTCTTTGTTGTAGATATGAACTTGGTTCATAAGATAAGATTGAGAAAAGATAACAAACTGATTGTCAATATAACTTTCTTTTCCTTGGACTTGACATTTATATTGTGAATGAGACATTTTTACTCCTTTATTTTTAATGATAATGCTTCTGTCATTGCTAACAACCCTTTAATATAAGGATCTGAATATGTTACGTAAAATCTTAATCCACCAAATTTTGTTTTTACTTGATTCGCTTCACAGATCATTCCTTGCTGATCTGAATAAGATTGAATTCTGGCACAAAGTGTATCTATTAAGTCATACCATGAATCCGGACATTGAATTCCATAACACATAGCAGTATGTTCTTTTGACATATGTCTTCGCGCAAAGATTTTTGGATATGCTTTAAACAGACTTTCTTGCAATTCTTGCTTCATTAAAATATTCTCCAACGTCAATGTTTCTTTTTTCTGCTTCTTCAAGATGTGTCAAAGGATTATAACCTTTTGAATTCAGAATTGTTTCATAAGACAATCTAATTCCTTCCCTTAATGTTATCTTAGGTGTCCATCCGGATGCATTTCTAAACTTACTAGAATTCAATCGGTGATGCCCTGTATAATCAGACTGAGGTTTCCAATTGATTGTATTTGTCATGTCCAATTCACATACTTCTTCGATTATTTTAATGATGTTTTGAGTAATATGAGGTGTTTCTGCTGCGATATTCCATTCATCATTCCAAAGATGTTGTGTAATTCCAGTCAATACAGCATTTGCATAATCACTGACATACATATAATCTTTGTATTTTACCGGGTCTAAACGCATATCAACTTGCTTTTCGTTAAGACATGCATAGATTGATTTTGCAATTAGTGAATTCATATCACCTTCTCCGCCGTACGCAAAAAGAGGTCGAATAATCATCCATTTTGGCGCATGAGACTTGACAATATATTCTGCTGCTAGCTTTTGGCAACCGTACAAGGTGTGAGGACCATAAGATGACGTTTCTGTTATCTTTTCGTGTTGATATTTAAATGCATCGTAAATAACAGTTGTGCCCATATAACAAACAGGGATATCACATTTTTGTGCTGCCATGCATATTTTATATGTGCCTTCATCATTTGTTCGTGTAGCTCGTTCAAGATTCATTCCAACAACTTCTGTGTTAACGACAGCAGCATTGTGAATAATGACATCAACCTTATTTAGTTCAAAGAAAAACTTCCATTGGTCAATTGAGTTTTGATAAACACAAGGCTCACCTGGTTGGTGCATATTGAGATAATCAACAGCACCAGTCACGATATTAACATCAGGAAAATTTTCTTTTGCTTCTTTAATGATGTTTTGAGCGATTAAACCTTTTTCACCAGTAATAAAAATATTCATTACTCGATATCTCCTTCATAACGACGAACAAGAATTTCACCCGTTGCTTGACAATCAATAAGATATCCTTTTAATTGTTTAATTGAAGTACAAACTGTTTTTCCTGAGGCTGCTAACATTAAATTAAATTGTGCTCCGGGAGGAAGACCAGCACAAAAATAAACAATTGGTTTGCCTAATTTATGAAAATAACCTGCTTCAAAAATACTGCCCATGTCTTTATTACGAGTATTACAAATCATCCAATCACATTCTTCCATACCCGTTATATTTCCATTAAAAACTTGATCTTGAAAATTTTCATCTGCGTCAGGTGAACAAAGATTCTCATCTTTAGGTGAAAAGTATTTTAAATTTAGACTGTCAAGTACTGACTTAATTGTTTCTAATTCTTCAAGCCACTCTGGTGAAAACCATCCGCTAGCTATATAACATTTATTCATATTTTGCTCCTTTTTTATTTTTATTTTATAATATTATCTTTTTTTTTACATAAAAAAAGCGGCTAATGCCGCTTTAAAATTATATCATTAATTGTCTTTAGTATCGACGATATCGTCTTCTGTAAAGTGTACCTCTAGATTCAGCGAGGACTTTGTCTGCTTTAGGCTGAAATTTTCCTAATTCCTGTGGCTTTGTGACTTTCTTGTAATTTGCTTTAACAATGTAATGTTCATAAAAGAAAGCTGGGTCTTTCGACTGGGCAGTAAAATCTACGTAGGCGTCGCCTTGAAATTGCTCAAGCTTGATAATTTTATAATCTTTTTTCGTAACTCGGATGGCTGTATCACCATCTTGTGAAATAAAATACTCTTTTACTTCGCCACCTTCTGCGTTTCCTGTTGTTTTTGTGTCTTTTAAATATTCAACTACAACTTCCAAAAGATATTCAAGTTTTTCCTCGACGGATGAATTTGAATCAGGTAATCCGGGAGTTAACTTTTTTATAACTACCTCCCACTTGCCTTCGCCTCCTCTTTTTTCTAAATTAAGACCGCCTGATTTTACTTCTTGATAAAATCTTTCTCCTTTGTTGCCGTATACTTGAGTAAGATTTCTATTTACCCCTGAATCTCTTATTTTAGCAATATGTTTTTCATCAATTAATTTCTTAAGAGCCTTAGAAGCAGCTGATCTTGTCCTGTCACCCCATTTTCCGTCATCATTTAATTTGCGTCCTTGATAATCACCATCAATGAAACCTGCGGCTTTTAATTCATTTAATAACCGTTGTATCTCAGCTATGGTTCCCATTTGGCCACCTGATGCTCTTTTTCTTTCACCTTGTCCGACGCTTTTTTTACTAAAAGGGTTGTCGCCTTGAAAAACATCTCCCATGCTATCAACTTCGCCACCACCACCTGGGCCTTTGCCGGCCGCAGAAAGACCACCGGATCCGGCTTCTTCTTCGTTAATAAAACTTTCAATCAATCTTCTCAGATCACTTCTTCTCATCTTCATAATTAAACTTTCTCCTTGTTTTAAAAATTATAAAAAGTATCTATTGTTTAATTATGAAGATGAAAAAGAAATATCATTTAAAAATTACAATCTTTTCATAAATTGTGCATATGCTACTTGTATTCCTGCTATTTCATGTAATGCTTCTTCCCAAAGCTGTGTAAATACTGTTTTTGTTCCCGGGTTATTTGTCCCGTTAATATCTTCACGGCGTGATTGATAAATTGTATCATTAGGATGATATTCAAACTTATCGTTTTTAGGTTCAGGCCAATAAAGATTCGTACCTCGCGAAGTTTCACCTCCTTTTCCGTCTGGAACACGGAAAGTCTTAATATAATGCATATCAGGTTTATTAAAGTTAATGCGAGTCGATGCTTCAGGTAAAACCTTTAGTAATTCACGTGCCATATATGCAGCAAGAATATTATCAGCAGCAGGTTGAATCTGCATATCTTGACGCTGTGCAATAAAGCCTAAAAGGTCCTTAAGGCTAAGTCGCATCAAATAAAATGAAGTCATACATTTTGGAAGAATCATTCGAGCATCCATCATAGAAACATCTTTTGAATCACACATGTCAGCATAAAGCTGTTTTGAATCACGAACAATTTTTCTATAACGATCCAAAAACTCAGGTGAATTTTCAACAGCTTCTGGAATAACAGCAGGATCATCACGAAGATCACGATCACCTGTACATTGAGCTGCAAAAGAACCTGCGCGATGACGTATAATATGCGTTACTTCTTGAAATGAAAGACCGGACAATTTAAAAGTAAAACCTAAACATTCCATTGGGGTTGGCAATGCACGAAAATTAAGAACATCTTCAAGGTTTGCAGATAATTCTTGCAATGAAGCTGTTGCTGGATTTGTTTCATCATGATGATCAGCCCAGGTTGCTTTAACATATTGCCAAGCAACATTAAGTGCTTGAGAACGTGTAGGTGCATCGACCAGTTCAACTTTAAGATGCTTAAGATTGTTATGAAATTCTGTTTTTGGTTCTTGACCAAACTTGAGTTCCATTGGAAGTTTAACAGGTGTAAGATTTTTGTTTTGTGGCATATTTTCTCCTTTTTCTTTTATATTAACAAAAAAAAAGAGCTTTTACAAGCTCTTATATTATATTTTAAATTAAATTTATTGAATATCTTTTATCGATCCTATCATTTCAGTCGACCAATCTTGTCTAATCTGAACTAAAGGATTGAAATAAGCTTTATCTTTTTCTTGAATAAATGCTCCATTAGGTTTTTTGAGTTGTCCTTCGACATCAACTGCTTCAAAATCAATTTCTGTTCTTTTTTTATAAATAACATTTTCATCAGCTAATGTGAGTGTTGATAAAATTAGTAAAAACATATTTCCTCCTTTGTTTTACATTGTTATTATATTAAGCAATATTACTACTTACATTTTTTTTGCTTTTTACAACTTTGTCTAATTCATTTTGTGTAATGTTTTTTACAAGAAAAGGAAGTATTTGCGCTATTTGTTCATCGTATTCAGCAGCTTCAAAATAATCAATGTCATTTTTGTTGTATGCGTCTAAAATTGGTTCTTTGTCAGGATGATTATCTAAAACATTAATTCTAACAGCGAATTCTTCTATATGAACCTTTTCATTGACTTTTTCATTTTTAAATAATTCAATGTAATGCTTGAACATGGGCGAAACTTTCTTATATGCAGTTTCAGATTCATTAAAATAACCTTCTTTTATAAAGACATTTGCAATTTCTTGTCTATTTTTTCCTATTAAATCAGTTCTAAGAATATTTTTAACTTGTTCTTCGTTTAAATTTTTAATTCTTGTTTGCATTATTGCATATTTAATGTGATCAATTTCATGTGCTATTAATCTTCTTTCTTCTTCTTCGCTAAATTCTTTTATTTTCTTAGAAAAAATTGAAGGTATTAAAAGAATAATTGGATTTTTAAATTTATCTAATTTATATGCATCAAAATAATTTTTCCCATAAACAATATCTTCATCTTTTATATCTTCAATTTTTGGTTCATACATTCCATGTTCTGTATGTATTATCGAAAATGCTGCAGCGATTGTACCCGGATCACCTTCGCCTATCTTCTTAACTAAAACTAAATTTATTCTATTTAAAGTTTTTGAAAGTGAATTTTTACTCTTCTCGGGTATTTGACCTGATATATCAGATAGTATATCTTTTTGAATTTTACTTTTTTCATCTTTAAATATCTTAAGATATTTTTCATAAATTTGCTTATAATTTACAGGTTTTAAATCATCAAGATTAACACCAAAATCTTCAGGATCGTCCCCTAACCAATTATCATTTTCTTTAAGATAACTTTCAATTATTTTTTTAAGATTGTTTCTTGATAATATCACAAAAACCTCAGAATATTTTATACCTTTTAATATTATTTATTCCAATCGTTTGTTTATTGTAAGATTTAATAGGGACATGACATTCAATACCATGCTTTGCATATTCTAATGCATGCTTTGGTGAATCATCGATTGCAAATTTAATGTGTTTGTAATAACGTGATCTTGCACACCATCTAAATTTTTCTGTTGAAAAATCAATTCCATCATAGGGTAAATTAGCCCTAGCAATCCAATCATAGGTATCATAAACACAACGAAGATTATCTCCTGGTCGTGCAGTCAAATATTGTATCCAATAACCTTCACTCTTAAGATCCCAAAGATACCTATAAGCACCTGTATTAATATCAGGCCGTGAAAACCCACCTTGATTCATAAATTTTTCAAATACTTTTTCAGGATTAACATCTATAGATGACAATGCTGAGATAAAATAATATTCTTCTGAATCCACATCTATTTTCAAACCATAATTTTCTTCAAGCCAGTTTGCAAAACAAACACGAAAATCAACTACAACGTCATCTAGATCGACGATAACAACAGGCTGCTGCTCCCATTTTTTCTCATTAATTTCTGCTGTCATTCGAAGATACGTATCTTTTTTATCATAAGCTAAAGCAAATTGCTCTGGCGTTATCTGCCAATTATTCATAATTGCTACCATATATCGAACAACATCAACAGATTCATACATTACTTTGTCTGACGCTGCATTCATTTGAATATCTCTATATTTATGATGCATTTTATAGTTAACTGCTTCCATCATAGAACTTAACTCAGAATGCGCGCAAAGTGCTAGCTTTTGTGTTCTTTCTTCAATGTCTCCTTTTAAATCAACGTGTTTGTCTTGAAAGTCTTTTTGCATTTGGAATAGGGTTTCGAGTTTCATTAGTATCCTTCGTCTAATCGTTTTCTAATTTTTTGGTCTTTTTTAAGATAAGCATCAAATAGTTTTTCTTCATCAACATCAACTACAATTAATAAAGCCATAAAATAATTGAATGCATCAACAATTTCTTCTAAGAATTCTTCTTTATTAAATTCTGTGTCTTCAGTTAATTTATGAGGTTTCCAGTTTTTAAGATGCTGAAGAGCTTCAAACATTTCCTCAACACCTCGCAAAGCTAGATCTCTGCAAACTTGTTGAGACTTTTTATCTGACAGGTTTTTTAACGGGACAGGGATTGGATAAGAACCCGATCTTTCTTTTTGCATCCTTCTAATAAAGGATTCTCTCAAATTAAACATTTCTTTAAGTTTGCAGTTATTCATTTTAGTTATCCATTTGTGCTGCTAGTTTTTGTGCTTCTTCAAGCATACGTTGTTCATTTTCTTGTGCATGCTTCGAATATTCAGAATCTAGAAATAATTGACCTTCGTCTTCTTGCAATCTAATCATACGAAGATGATCGATTATATCAGTGCCTGTTAATATTCCGAGTTGTAATAATTTTGCAATGTGCGCAATTACTTCATCATTTAATTTCATATTATCTCCTATTTTTGGATTTCAGGAACCCAGTATGTTGAACGTTTATCTTCAGTTGTTTCTTTTATTATTTTATTACCCATTGGGTCAGTTTTATGATTATACACCATAAACCTTCTATTATACAAACCTTTTTCATTATTTTCATCTCTATAAGTCATTATTGTTGCGCCTCCAGACTGATATGATGCATTAGTAATTTCAAATGATTTCTCAGCAATTAATTCTATTTCTTCTTTTAACAAATCTTTGCACAATCTATGCGGAGATATTTTTGCTGCATATAATATTTCAGCCTTTAAATAATTTCCTATGCCAGATACAACAGATTGATTCATAAGAGCTTTTGCAATTGACCATTTAGGTTTTTTATCTAATCGACTTTTGAACAATTCTGTATCAACGTATGAACTTAATACATCAGGTCCTAAAGACTTAAGTTTTTTATTTAATTCTTTTTCTGTTTCAACATATTTTAACGTTCCAAAATTACGAATATCATTAAAATAAACTTCGTTTCCATAATTTGTTTTAATATAAACTCTAGAATGTTTTGTTTCTTTTTTCTGCCATACTGCAGACATTCCTAAAGTTGACCACAGAGAAGTGCCATCTTGAAATTTAAAATAAATAAACTTACCTTTGCAAAGTACTTCTGAGATTATTAACATCTTTTCTAACATCTTTTCGTACCCAACAAATGGACCTTTTTCTTTTGCGTATCTACCTGATAAAATTTTTATTTCTTCTATCTGTTTTCCCGATAACTGACGATTTAAAAAATCAGTATTTCTTTTTACTTCCGGACCTTCAGGCATTTAACATCTCCTTATACCATTTCGGTGTTATTGAATGTGGTTCCCATTTGGCGAACCGAACTTTATCTTTAATATAATATTGTCTATAACTTGCAACCGGGTCATCTCCTACCTTATACTCATCTTTCATGCATATTTTAAACGGTGTTAATCCTTTATCAACCATAAGTCTAGGATTGTTTTTACCTAGCCAGTCAAATAAAGCTTCTGCTTTGTGATGCTTTTTATATCTTTTTGTATACTCCTTACATAAAGCCACACCTAACTCCCAATGCCACTTATAATTACTATGGGATTCGTTGGTCCAGATTGTGCACGGGTGACGCATATGCGTTAATCCCCACCATGGTCTTTCTAGTGGGTGTGTATTTTTGTCATCAGTTAACCAAGCTTTTAGGTCTTTAACACGTTTAAAGTCAGTTATTTCACCTTTGTAATAGTTTTTAAAAAGATGCAACCAGTGCGCAGCACATAACATTTGACCTGCTTCTAATATCATTTTTACAACATGTTTATTGCAATGATATTCTGCTGCCTTGACAGGATCTTTATCAAGCACAAATATATTCATTCTTACTCCTTTATTATTATTATAAGGAGTAATTTTTTATTTTACAAGTTTTTGCCTTCTTAAATTTTTCGGCCGAGTACCAACTTTTCTTTTGCGCGCAAGATTAACAACATTTTGAACTTCTTCTGATGTAAATTCATATCCTAGTTTTTTAAGATAATTTTCAAGGGTTTTACTTCTATCTTTCTCAGAAATATGATGCCATTGATATGCTAGCAACTTTTTTATTTCTTGTAGCCGGTTATTCTTTAGCATTTTACCTTGTTTTAAAATAGGCAAAGCTTTAGGATTATCTATCTGAATATCAGTTTCGTAAGCTGATACTAAAATGATATCGTCTTCTCCCGACTCCCAAGCTAACACAGTTTTACGATAAATATTAAGATACTTTTCTTTTAAAGATTCAACAGGAAAATTAATAAATTTATCTGGATGTGTTGAAGAAACTATTTTCCTGTATATCTTTTTTAACCACGGATCTTTTTTTTCATAAACAACAGGTAAATTTTCTTCTTCTTGGTGCAGGACAATATCTGTTATGCCTTCATACATTTTTTGTATGTCAGCCATTTTAGCACCAAAGAAATGTTGGTCAAACTTATCTTTGTCTTTATCTAAAACACGCTTACGAAAATGAGAAAGACGGAAATGCAAATCATCCGTCCCCTCTTTTAAATGTTGTTCTGCTACCTCTAATGTTTCAGTTAAAAACTTAAGATTTAATGTTTCTATTTCTATTTGCTTGCCAATTTTCATACCATTCATACATATCTAAAAGTGGCCAAAACAGAAACCATTTAAATCGTTTTTCGTGTTTATTTATTTTGTTTGATATATCTTCTCTATATTTGCTGATTTTAAGAGTTTGCAAGCTTCGAAGAATAAAAATATATTGTAATTGCCTTTGACGATATAACATACAAAAACAAAGATAAATTATGAGCTGTGTCGTTACAGACATTTATTTCTAGCCTCCCTTATGCTTGTAGGTCTTTGTCCAATTCTGTCTCTTGACTTGAATCTTTTAGGTCTTTTTCTTCTTGGTTTTTTTTAGCTTCTTCTTGCTGTTGTAAAAATTGATTAAATTGTGCAACTTGATTATCTCTTACAATTTCAGAAAAAATTGCGTCTCTAACATTTAGTAAACCATTTACCAAAACTTTATTAACACTGTCTTGGTCTGCTGCAGAAGCATTTACTAAAACAGTATCGATAAACATTAAAACCTTTTGCATAAATTGTTTTGAATTATCATTGTGATTTTTTTCTAGCATTGTTCCTCCGAAAATAAAAAATCGCCCTGATTATACAATCAGGGCGATCAAGTTTATAACAATAATTTAAAAAATTATCGCTGAATTACTTGAATAATGTCATCAGCTTCTAAATCAAAAGCAAACTTAAGAGTATCAGCATCGATAAATGTATAATCTGTATCTCCACCACCGTCTGAACCGGACACAAGCAATTGACCATTAACATATACTTCAAGAGCATCGTTAAGATCAGCGGCTGCTTTAGTAATATTAAGGTTAGCAGTTCCTACACCTAATGCAACAATTCCGGAAGTTTTTGAACCGCCAAAATCAACGTTTCCAGCTGATATAGTGGCTGTAGACTTGTAAACAAAGCGTGCTAAGTCACCTGTTGCTGGGCCAAATTCAAGATTACCGTTACCGTCAGCAAGCTTTAAAACGTCGCCAGAAGATCCGTTTGAAGCAGGAAGTGTAATAATATATGAAGATCCAACAGAATCTGGAATATCAAGTGTGATAGTATTTGTTCCATTAGCTGATGCTTCTTCAAATACTAATTGAGCAGCTGAAGCACCATTATCAAGCTGAACTGAACCTGATAATGTGATTCGATCGTTACCAGCTGAGCTTTCAAGATTAATTCTTAATCTATCATCTCTATCAAGAAATTGAAGTTCGTTTGCAGTGTCAGCAGCAATTGTTAATCCGCTGAATTCTTTATCACCAAGAAAAACCTGCCCACCTTGAGAAGACAAAGCAATATTATTACCAGCTGATGATGATAAAATCAGATAACTCGCCCCAGCGTTCATATTGATGCCACCAAAACGTGTGCCTGCATCATCAAAGAAAATATCAGCACCATCTGCATCAAGAATGATGTCAGTAGCAGCATCTACTTTAAAATTACCAGCGGCGGTTGCTGTGAGATCGGAGTTAACCACGTCAATTGTATCACTTGCACCATCAATTTCAAGCTTTCCAGCACGGAAAGTAGTCAATGTCATATCAGCAACTGTTGTTGCTGTACCGCCTGCTGTGTCTTTAGTACCAACACCCCAAGTATCATTAGCAACGCGACCAAAAACTAAATCGCTTGTTGATCCACCTTGTTCAATAGCAATACCACCTTGGCCATTTGCAGAAGAATTATTTTTGTTTAAAACAATAATTGGATCTTCAACAAGAAGGTTAGTTGTGTCTAAGGTTACAGTTGTACCGTTAACTGTTAAATCACCTGTTACAGTAAGATTATCATTAACAGTTACTTCTGAGGTTGAATGACCAATAGAAATAGCAACACCTGAGTTGTCATTACCAATATTAATAGTGGTATCTGCTTCAATATCTAAAACACCGTCTCCGGATGAATTTAAAAAGATTGCTGAATCTCTTAATTGAATTTGAGATGAACCATTTAATAATACGCCTGTATCAGCAACGTGTGTAATGGTTACGTCTTGATCATTACCGAGGTTAATAACACCACCATCGGCAAGATAAAGATCTGACCATTCGTTTGTTGCGCTACCGAGAGCTGCACCATCTGCAGATGAAGGTACTACAGAAACTGCAAATTCACCTGCCGCATTTTGTGAGAAACTATCTTCACCGTGAATACGCTTAATTGCGCCTGCAAGATGAGATAATACTCCTTCTAAATCTGTGACTGCAATCGATCCTGTCGCTGCAGCTGAGATTTGGTCATTAATTGCGCCGGTTCCAAATGAACCGGTCAATTGTCCTAATCTTAATTGTGTTCTTGAAGCCATTTGACTCCTCCTTTGTTAAATTTGTTTCGTAAAAAACTTTACTTTTATGCGCATACTGTGATCAACTGGACGAAACTACTAACTTGACTAATGATCTTATATATTCGAGTCATTAAGATTTATATAAGATATTTTTTAGGTTCTTCATATGGGCATCAAATTTGGCAGATTCTGAATTTACATAATCCACAGCGTATCCTTTTCCTAAATTTTGCGAATCATCGAAAACAAAACTAAACCGGCCGTTATGACCTCTAGACGCTTGTTTTAACTTAAGGCCTTTCATCATAACATATGCGGCTATGCCAATATCTGATGTTTGAAATGTGTTCATATTCATAATTATCTCACTTGTCCTTAAATTGCGTCGTTTGTTGTATAATTTGCCATAATAATTGTGCCGGCATCAGGCAAAGATGCTGTTGTAAAGTATATGTTTGATCCGGTAACAGAATAGTCTTGAAAAGGTGCTGACGTGATATCTGTCGACGGCATTTGCAAAAGTCCGTTAACAAATATTGAAATGTTTTTATTTGCTGTTGGTGTATTATCGAGTGTAAATAAAGTATTTGTTCCATTGCCTTGTCCTAAATATTCGTTAAAAACATAATTGCCATTATTATTGACAATAGAATAATTGCCGTTAGCACCGCCGTCTGTTGCAGTTAATCCTGCACCGATTGATATTGCTCGTTCATTTGATAGAGACCCTGTATTTGCGAGAACAAGATAAGATGCTGCTGTTTCACCGCCGCCTCCTCCGCTTCCACCTCCTACAACACTAATGATCGTATCAACAATGTCATCTGTTTCCAAATCAAACCCAAAGACAATACTTCCAGTATTGGATAAGTAATAGTCTCTTTCTCCTGCAATTACTTGTGAAGAAGATCCAGTATGCAGCAATTGACCGTTTAGATTAATATCAATTTTATTTGTATCATATTGAACAGTTGAAAAATCCGGCCCAGATATGTTTAAAGCAGAATTGGCTGTATGTGATGACGTTACAAAATAAGTTGTTTTTTCTCTACCGTTAATTGCTGATGTTGATGATGATATTGTAATTGAATTTGAACCGGTAACGATTGTGATACCTGTGCCTGCTTCAATAACTTTGGCATTTGGCAAAGAACCGGTTGCAGTTGTTAAAACATATTCTGCAGCAGCATCACCAGAGCCACCCCCGCCACCAGATCCACCAGACCCAGATGCAATAACTTCTTCTGCCATTTTTCCGACATATGCAAATGCACGTGCGAAAGCTGGAATTTTTGAAGCATTATAGTCTTGCAGAAAAAGAATCCCATTATAAAAGTCTACATTCCAATCAATATTATCAAGAAGCGGAATTTCACTACCAACTCCGCCGCCACCGTCGTCTTGATATATTTTAACAATGTAAGGATTAGGAGCAGCTTGCGAAAAGAAAGGCGGAACTAACTGAACAATCCCTAATGTTTCATGAACGAGTGCGCTATCATTAAAAAATCCATTGCCTGCCCTAGGATTTGAAGTACTACTTGAATAGTCAGAAGGTAATCTAAACTTATATGCATGAGGACCTGCGACTTGAGAATCTTCTCCTGTATCAGAACCTGCACCTCCATCAGGATTTGTATTATTTGCATCATAAGTTGTTCCTGTCAATACATCTAAATTGAATTGTATATATTCTACTGTTGCATTGTCATCATTAGAAGCAGATTGCAAAAGATAAAGTGTTCTTTCAGGTGCCAAAGGTATTTTTTCACCAAAAACAAGTGATGTCGCAGTTTGGATATTCGATCCAATAAGTTCTTCACCATCTGTTTTAAGATTTGAGGTATGAGCTTTACCTAATAATTTTTTCTGAGCAAAAAACGTTGCCGACGTATTGGTTTTACCTGCCATTAACCACTCCACGTCACTTGTATTCTGTCAATATAACCTGTCCAGTTTTCACTAGCAGATATCTTTATTACAAAATACTCTTGTCCTGAGGCTGTTCCATCAACAGTTGCTCCATTAAACGTACAAACGTTTGTTGCACCACCAGAATCTATTGTTGCATCCGGATCACCAAAAAGACAACCATCACCGTCATTTATATTACCAGATCCAGCAGATGCTGTTCCTAAATCTAAAAATCCAGTTTTACCTGGGATTTTAAGTTCTACATGAACGTTTCCATTTGACCCCAAGGAAGTGGTTAGTGGGACAATTGTCCCAGACCCATAAAGAATTATTGTAATTCTTGCTAAATCATTTGTTGTTGGATTTAGAAAACCTCTATAATATTCTCTTGTCCCGTTTGTCAGCGTCGAATAATTTGGATTCCCGCCAGGGCCTTCAATTGAACCACCGTCATCATTATTTCTAAAATCGCCAGATGAGCCACCTTTCTTGGGAGACATTATGTAAGTATCGTAAACCAGCATGCCTGTTGCATAGGCAGGATACGAACCTGTATCGTTAATTGAATTTTCACTATCCCAATCATTTCCGGAATCTGTTACGCTAGCTTGCGTGTCATATGATCCACTAACTAATCTATGGGTTTCATCAGTAAAATACTCGTTATAATTAACAGATGATGTATCTGAAGGGGTCCAAACTAAAAGATCAGTTGCGGTTTGAGTCGATAAGTCTAGAGTTGTTTTAAAAGGATGTAAAAATCTCATTCCACCTGCACAATTATATGCAGTTGTAAAATCACCAGGTAAAGATTTTGACTGACTAAAATTAACCGTTCCAGACACGTGTAATAATTCGTTTTGAGAATCTGTATTTGTATTTAGTGTTTGCAATGAGTCTGTTGAAGATGCAGTATTTTTTGTTGATGATAAACCTGATCCTGATTGAATTATTCTTGCACCTGTTGCATTTGTAAGATTAATAAATGATATTGCGCTCGAGCTATCTGAATAAACGTTTTTATAAATGTTTGAGATACGAGAAAGAATACTTCCAGAAGGCGATGTAAAAAACTTAACACCTGATGAATATGCAAATGTATCATCACCAAAAGATGTTATTCCTACGCCGGCTGAACCTAGTGCATCGGCATTATTATCATTTACCCATTCAACATAATTTGTTGCTCGTGCACCCCAAGATCCACTGTGAACTACACGTGCATAATTCCAACCGTTCCTTTGGTCAGAAGTATGAACTCTAAACTTGCCTGTTCTATATATTTCTAAATAATAAGGAACATCATTATCAAATTCAGCAGGCGCCCAAACACTTAAATCAAAGAAACCCGATCCATTCCCATTTAAGCTTGTCCCGGTTCCACTCCCAGGGTTTCCGGAACCAACTAGATTATAGGATCCTGTTATTTCAACAGTATGAACCGTATTTCCATTAACCTCAAGCGCCAGAGAACCACTGTTCGCATCTGAGAAGCTATTAGCAACATAGTCAGGTGATACTGCTGATACATCTTCATTTAAATCACCTTCGACAATTCTATCGAGTTGAAACACAGACTGCCTTAAGTTGTTTCCGCTTGTTGCTGTTTGGTAAAGTCCGTTAAGATCAACCGCGGTGAAGCCAGCTGCGGTTGATGAATTAGTATAACCTGTAATTGACTTAGAAGACCCAAATGAAAGATTGCAATCTGTTCCGTCATCATTACAATCAATATCGTCTAAATCAGGTATTGCAGTGATTGTTCCTGTTCCGGCACCAAAAGAAACTGTGATTTGACTTACATAACCTGTCCAGCTTTCATCTGCTTCAATTCTTAATCCAATGTATTCGTTATTGCCAATACCAACTGTACCTAAAGTTACGTAATTTGTTGCATTTAAGGTTGAGTCAAAAGATAAACCTCCATTTGCTGTGTGAGCACCATCATTATCTGCATAACTATCAAGCACAAATTCTGTTGCTAGATCTAACCATCCTGTTTCTCTGGTTCCATCTGAGGGAAACTTTACAAAAACTCTAATTCGGCCGCTATTCAAGGCAGTTGCAGCATTTACAATGGTTGTTCCGGATCCATTGATTGCAATTGAAAAATCATATTGGGTCGATCCTGTTGTATTCCTAAACCACCTGTAAAATGTTCGCTGACCTGTAATTCCTGAATAATCAGGGTTTTCACTGGGCCCGTTTGAGAATGTACTAAAGTCTCCGCTATTTAATGTATTAGTAGGTGAATATAAACGTTGGTTAAAAAACTGTAATCCGTTTGTATGATCTCCATTTGATGCAGTCATATGTACAGTTGAATCCCATACATTTCCAACGTCTGTCAAGCTTGCCTGTGTATCGTAAGCTCCTGATATGATTCGATAATCTTCTCTTAAAAACGTTTCAACTAATGTTGTTGAGGTATTTGACCGGTTATATATAAGGATACCTTCATCAGAAGCTTGTCCTGAATTTGACAGGTTTGATTTCAAAGGATGCGTTACGCTGACACCAGCAGTAATTGAACCACTCAACATTTGTGTCGCTGTTATTGATGCTGATCCTGTGATGTGCAGAGCTTTGGTATGATCTTCTCCTGCACCGGTATCGATTGTAGGTTTTGATTGTGCTGAAATTGAAAAACTAGGTGATGTATTTAAAGAACCACCAGTTGAGGTAGTAAATGAAATATTTGTTGTGTCATAAATATTGCGATACGCATTATCAACTTTTACTAAATATTCAGCTGACCCGTTGGTAAAGTATTCTATACCTGACAAGTGTAAAGAACCTGCGCCGGTAAATGTCAAAGAGTTTTCGCTAGCAGCCAATGCATTTGCATCAGCATCATTAACCCATTCAATATAGTTTGTTGTAATTGTTGTTGAACCATAAACATGAATTACTCTTGCATAATTCCATCCTTGTCTTTGATCAGCTGCAATTATTTTATATTTTCCTGTGCGATGTTGAAAATTAGGAAATGCAGTTCCATTGTCTAAAGTTCCATCGGCTGCAGTAGAAAAATTAGTAAAGCATGATCCAGTTGAATTTGTAACAGCAGTTCCGCTACCTGGGTCACCGGTGCCAGTAAATGAAGTTAAATCTACTGTGTGAATTACAGCTCCATTTATTTCTAGTCTTAATTCACCTTGATCTGCATTACCAAAAGAATTTTCCGGATAATTTGTGCCATCAGCTGAAACGTCTTCATTTAGATCACCTACAATGTTTGTTGCTCCAGCAAAAATTGCTGCTCTTAAATTATTGCCGTTTGTTGCTGTTTGATACAAACCATTAACATCGACTGCAGAAAAACCGGCTGTTGTATCAACAGAGTAATAAGGCGTTCCTTCCCCTTCCAAGTCATTTGATGTTCCAAAAGAAAGATAAGCATCTGTTCCATCCACATCAACATCAACATCATCCAGGTCAGGTGCAGGAGAAGGTGCCAAAAGTTTAAGTATTTCATTAAAACGGTCAATTGCAATTCCTAATCGAGTTTGTGGCGTGAAATCTGTAAATAATCCATCTGTGTAATCGCCATCCTCAGCAATACCAATTGAAGATGTTAAGGCAGCTCTTCCACTACCTTCGTCATTAAGAATAAAACCGTCTGATGCTGCGATCGTTGAAACTGTCCCAATTGAAGTTGACCCGGAGACAACTCCGATCGAGCCTCCTCCACCACCGGAAGCTGAACCTGTGATAATAATTGAACCATTTGATTGGGTTGTTATTGAAATATTGGCACCGGCTATTAGGTAGGAAGTTCCGTCATGCAATTGTGTTAATGATCCTGACACAACAGGTGCTTTAAACATTGACCCGCTAAAAAATGACGTTGCTTCAATCGACCCAGTTACGCCTATGTTTCCAGAAAATTGTGAACCGGTTAATGTAGCAACAACAGAATCATTTATTGAAAATTGATATCCATTTAAATTTAAACCTGTGCCGGCTGTATATTCACTTCCGCTTACAACAACTTGACCATTTGAAGCTGTATAAACAGTTATACTTCCTGTACCTACCAAATATCTAGTTGTTCCATCTGAAAGTCTTTGTAAAGACCCAGATAAACCAGATTGTGCTACAACGTCTCCAGAAAAAATAGAACCGGTTAATGTTGCAACAACAGAATTATCAATATTTAACGTTACAATACCGCTAGCACCTCCGCCTGTCAAACCTGTTCCGGCGGTGACGCCGGTGATTGTTCCTAAATCGCCGCCAGTAGCTGCTGCTATTGTAATAGCGCCATTCGATGCTGACGTTATAAGTATGTTTGCGCCTGCCTGAATATAAGATGAACCATCTGTTAATTTTGTTAATGAGCCACTCAACCCTTGATTAAAATTAACTGCGCCGGTAAAAGTAGACCCACTAATTGTTGCAACAATCGAATCATCAATTTGAATTTCATTAGTAAAGAATTCTAGTCCACCATTTGTCCTAAGGTTTGCACTTAAAGTATCTCCATTCCTATCTAAACCATTCCCAACGTTAAAATCAGGTGAAAATATTGTAATTGAGCCATTTGATTCTGTTGTTAATCTAATTCCTCCGGATTGAATTAAATAAGATGTTCCATCTGATAATTGTGTCAAAGATCCAGACATGTTAGGGACCGTTAACGTATTTGAATTTTTATCAAATACAAAAGTCGAATCTGAGCCTAATGAAGATCCACCATCGTTAAATTGTATTTCAGTATCAGATCCAGCGGCTCCGGCTGCAATACCACTTGCTGATATTGTAACTTGACCATTTGAAGCAGTACTTAATACAATATTTGTACCTGCTAAAAGATAAGGATTGCCTGCACTAACTTCTTGTAATGATCCGGTTAGACCATTTGAAAATATATTATTGCCAGTAAATGTATTATCTGTAGATAATAATGGTACAACAGAAGAATCAACTGATAATTGACCGGATGTAGCTGCAAGTCCTGTTCCTGCAACTGCAGACATAAAATCAACAATACTTTCTCTTTTAGTTGCAAAAGAATCATCTGAATCTAATATGACAATATAATCAGCAGACTCATCAACTACAGCAGAACTTACTTCAATTAAATCTGGTACTAATTGATTACTTGATACGTCTAAACCTGGCCCGGCGATCGCTGTTAAAAAATCTCCTATTGTATCTTTTTTTGTTATATTATCATCTGCATCAATAAAGGCAATAGAATCAGCACCTACAACAGTTCCTGCTGTCAAACTATTTAAGTCAGCTATCAATTGCCCAGAATCTGAACCAATACCAGACCCCGCTTGGATTGTAGCCAATGCTGATATTGTTGTTCTCTGATGAGTTGTTTCGTCAGAATCTAATGTTGCTAAAGTATCATTTAATGTTGGTGTAACTGATGATAGTTCATCAAAGGCTAAATCAAGAGTTACTCCACCAGATATTCCTCCACCTGATAATCCAGATCCTGCCGTGACACCTGTTATTGTACCAGAACCACCAGTTCCATCTACTTCAATTGTTATTGCGCCATTTGAACCGGTTGTTATTGAAGTTCCAGCACCGGCAATTAAATAAGACGTACCATCTGTCAAGTTTGTTAATGATCCACTAAGTCCGTTAAAAAATCTAATTTTTTCAGCAAATTCTGAATCGCCTTCAATGCCAAAATCTGTTTCGTGGGGAAAGATTATTTTTCTTATAACCCCTGTGAAATTATCTTTTACAATTATTTTGTCATTAGTTTTTAGTTTTCTTCTATTAATTTTAGGCACTATCTACCTCTGCCTAAAAAATATTTTAGAAAACATCGCATACTAATATTTTCAACTAAGACTAACTGCAACATTCATGACTCAACAAACTAAACTTAAATGAGCAAATATTTACTCGTTTAATAATTATAACCTAGACTTGCTTTTATTTAATTTCATTAAGCAAGTTTTTGATATCTAATCCTGCACAGTCTATTTTCTTTTTTGTCACGTGATAATGACTAACAAAACCTTTAAAAGTTCCGCCAGCTACTTTTCTATCTACTGTTGTTGATGTATTTCCATTAGCGTCTACAGGACATTCGTAAGGTATGCCTGTTGCATCATGAACTGCTTTCCATAAAGCCTGAAGGGCTTTAATTTGTTCCGGATAAAACCAAGTAAAAGGATCAAGTTTTCCTCCATGAACAACAGCATTTTCCATAAGAGGTCTTTCTCCAAATCCTTTCTTCTTATACCAAGACTGATATTTTGGATAATAAGCATTGGCAATTTCTACACCAATTGAACTATGATTAACTTTTCTAGTGCTTCCATGCCACGCTGCATGATTTGTATCAAGTAGTTGATATATTGTTCCGTCATTATCAATACAGAAATGAACTGAGACGCCGCGATTATTTAAAACTCTTGCGCATGATTTAGAGTCTAAACAGACGTCCCAGTGATTAACAAACATGTTAATTTTTCTTTTTTCAAAATAAGGTGTATAAGCTTTTTCAATTGCCAAACCATTGGGTTCTGACCAGAGAACAACTTTTTTCCAATCAATAGGAATAAAATTACCTTGATGAACAATAAAATTTTCATCTTTTTCAAGAATTAAATCAGGCTCATAGTCATCAATATTGGCCAATCTTTCTGCCATAATTCTTCTATGGGTTCCAGGCCCACACATTCCATCAGGAGTAATTCCTGCTTTTTTTTGCCATTCTCTAATTGCCTTTACAAGCTTTTGATCAAATTCTTCGACTCCAAACCATTCAGGTGTCCAACCTAATTTAGCTGCAGAAGCTTCGTTATAAAATACCTTATCTATTGCCATATATTATCCTACTTAATACGTTGTTTTAACATGTATATATATCTCTCATATTCATTTGCCATCGAAGCTAAAAGATCATCAAATCCAATAGTAAACGATTCACTATTTTCAAGCTCATCGTACAAGTATTCTAAGCTTTGCAAATGATCAATTAAAACCTGTAAACCTGTTGTTGCTATTTCATGATCACTACAATTAACAGGAGACTGGAAATTTGACAACAATTTAGATGCTATTTGAGATATTAATATAGGACAAGCAAGTTGTTCTTCATCAAAAAGACCGATACCTTTTTCAACTAAAGAATCATAGTCATCGCCTAACAATTCGTATATTTTTGAATATAAAATATTGTGGTCCCCTGCAAACCCTTTACCTTTGGTAACGTGATGAGCTGCATGGAACCACATTTCTGTTGCTTTTGTACAAGCAATATATGTTAATAATAAATCAGAAATCATGTTTCCTCCCTTTTATTATAATTAGGAGGATATGATTAATTTATTATGAAAACTGCATCTCAACTTTGATATTGATATCAAATTTTGGCATTCTTAGGTGATTTGCCAGATTCCATTCTTTTGCATCTTTTGGTGGCACATAGAGATCTGCATGACCAATTTCATGGACTTTATTTTTAAAGAATTCATCAGGTTGACCGCAATTACGTGCCATCATTTCGTAAACTTGATCGTTTAGCCTTTCTGACTCTTTAGCGTTTGCTTTGATTTCTTCAATTTTTCCAATTGCACCAGACGAAACATCATGAATCATGACAGTTGCATGAGGATCCATATATCTTCTGCCTTCTTCGCCAAAAGAAAACAAGATAGCCCCACAACTCATTGCTTTACCTTCTACAATTGTTGCAACAGGAAGTCGAGATGCTTTAATTGCCCCAATCATCCTCATTAGGCTATAAACTTGACCACCATATGAATCGATTACGATAGGTATGATTTCTTGTCCTGTACAATGCGCAAGAGACATGTTAGTGCAAAACTCTTGTGCGCTTTGTTCGTCAAATTTATTTACCCGGATAATAATTGGGTTGTCTCTTAACTCACATTCTTTAATTCTTTGATCTGTATTAAATGTCCAAAGCATTTTTACTCCTTTGTGTTATACTTTTATTATACGCAAAAAAAGGCACATGTACATGTGCCTTAAGATTAAATTTAAATTTAAAAACTAAGTAAGCATCGGTCCAATTACCGGTATTTTGCTTACAAAATTTACTGCTTTTGAAATGATAGGTGAAGGATCTGCTAGGCCTAACTTTTCAATAATTGTAACAAGAAGCGCTGTGTCTGGATTTTCTAATATGTCAAAATCATCTACACTGTAAACTATCTTATTTTCAAATCCTCCGTTTTCTCTTATGTTTTGTTCAATTCTTTGAAGGTTAAATTCAGCAGCTTGTGCAAACTCAAATAAATTAGCTGGGTGTAAAGGGTCATCCGCTGGGACTGGACCCGTCTTAAAGCCTCGGTAATTTGCGATCATTGTTCCAATTTTTTCGCCTAAATAAGCACCTACTGGTGCTGTTGCAATTGCAACAGGAGCTGGAATTGTGCCAAGCATTCCTCCGCCAAAAGCCCCTGCTTGTCCGTATCTCGCTGCAGTTTGATCAGTGTATCTTGCTTCTTCAAGTGTTTCTAAAATTAGTTTTCTTAATTTATTTCTCGTAAGATTCATTCTTGGCTCCCATGTAATATAAGTTTAATTATCTATCCACATTTGGAACTTCCACAAGATTTACACATTTCGCAGCCTTCTTGATAAACTATACTATCTTCTGCTCCACAATTTTGACATATCTTGACACTTGACTTAGTACCGTCTTTAATATAAGTCTTTAAACAACGTGAAATAACCTTGCTAAAAGAAAACAAATCTGCATTTTTATCTTTTTGCATTTGTTCAACAAGGAATTGTACTGGTACACCATGACGTAAAGAAGTTGAAATAACTCGCGTATAACCTGCGTGATTAGGATTATCAAATACAGAAACAACATCCTTAATAGAAAGCTCTCCGTCACCTTCACCTACAGTTAAGTCATACTTGCTGTTTGTCGTTTTAAAGACACGTTTTGACAATGTTCCTTTAGTTAACTTGCGTGGTATTTCTATTAATTTTGCTTCACCTCCTAATACCTCATAAGGCTTACCTTCCAAAAGTCCAACCATAACAACCCAGCGTTCTCCTTTGACACTTGTATGAAAAATATCACATTCTAAAACTTCAGGTCTTTTTGGAGCAGATCGTTGTTCAAATTTTGTTTCTTTCTTTTCATCAGCAGAGACAAGAACACCGGAGCGAGAACCGTCTCGATAAACTGTTATTCCTTTACAGCCAGTCTCCCAACCTTTCATATATACCTTTTTAACAGTTTCTACATCGATATCGTTAGGGAGGTTAGTTGTATTTGAAATAGCATGACATACCCATTTTTGTGCTGCTGCTTGAAGGTCTACTTTTGCAACCCAATCAATCTCATTTGCAGTTGCTCCGGCATACGGACTATTCTGAATTACATCGTCAACTTCATTGTCTCCAAGATGCCAATGATCCATCCACTCCTTAAATTTGTGGTGATACACCAAAAACTCTGTCCATTTATCACCTAGGTCATCAACAAAAGTCACTTCTTCATTATTCTGAACCTTTTTACGACGCTTATAGTAAAGCATAAAAGCTGGTTCAATGCCACTTGTTGTTTGTGTCAAGCATGAAACAGATCCGGCAGGGGCTGTTGTTGTATTTGCAATATTACGTCTTCCATATTTTTTATAATCTTCTTGACGCTCAGGCAACAAGTTTGAAATAATTCTTTGAAGAAACGGATGATCTTTTTCTTTTTCGTGCATCCAACATGTAAATGCTCCACGTTCTTTTGCCAATTGAATTGAAGACTCGTATGAATTCAAAGCCAACCATTTGTAGATTTCTTCGGTTGTTTTGATCGATTCTGGATCTCCATACTGCTGGTTTAGCATTGCAATACAATCGCCTAAACCTGTTATACCTAATCCTGTTCTTCTACCTACACCTGCCGCTTGTCTTATTTTATGCCATAACCTAAGTTCGATTTCTTTAACATCATCAGGTTCGGGATCACGACGTATCTTGTCCATGATTTTGTCAATTTGTTCTATTTCTAAATCAATCATATCATCCATTAGACGTTGGGCTTTTTGAACTATATTAGCAAATTTACCCCATTCAAAATAAGCTTCTTGTGTCCAAGCATTTTGTACGAAAGATGTAAGATTAACAAGCATTAAACGACACGAATCATACGGAGAAAGTATAATTTCACCGCAAGGATTAGTAGAAACAGAACCAAATCCTTGTCCTTCATAAACGTCAGAAGGCGTGTTCCTTTTTGCAGTGTCCCAAAATAAAACACCAGGTTCTGCTGATGCATGTGCAGACTCAATTAAAGAATCCCAAACATCTCGAGCAAGTACCTTCTCTTCGATTTCAGGAACACCGCCACCTTCAGCTATACTTTCAACAGGCCATCGAAGCTGATAATGATCACCATGCTTAACCGCATTCATAAACTCATCTGTTACACGAACTGATATATTTGCACCGGTTACCTTTTTAAGATCACGCTTAATTTTAATAAAATCCATAACTTGCGGATGATGAACTGAGATAGACAACATTAAGGCGCCTCGACGACCACCTTGTGCGACCTCACGACATGAGTTTGAAAACCTTTCCATAAAGACTTCAATACCGTCAGTTGTTTTCGCAGCATTTGAAGTAGACAATCCTTTTGGACGGATTGTAGAAACATCAAAACCTACACCACCTCGACGCTTCATGATTTGAACTTGTTCTTGATCTGCTGTTAAAATACCTGCGTAGCTATCATAAGGAGCCTGTATTACGAAACAATTGGATAAAGATTGTATCTTTGATTCATTTCCAATACCGCTCATTGGAGAACCTTGAGGAACGATATATTCAAAATTATGCAGCAATCTAAATATTTCTAATTCTGACATTGGATTTGGGTATTTATCCTCAATTCTTGCAAATTCTTTAGCAAGCCTTTTGTGCATGTCTTTTGGTGTTTTTTCTAAATAATTGCCTTCAGCATCTTGCAAGGCATATTTTCCGGCAAACACGCTAGCCGCTAATTCATCTCCGTTAAAGTATTCAAGGCTGGCTTGATACACTTCGTTGTAATCGTACATCTAATTTCTCCAATAAATTTTATTTTCCTGTTATTTCTTTCCACTTAGACTTAAGCATGTCTTTGGTGCCTGTATGCGCGGATTCTACCATGTCCAATACAGAAAGTGAATTAGGATCGTCAATTATTTCAAAATGACTTCTTGCTGTATCAATTCTAATTGGAAATAG
>Ga0222719_10001088_pt1 | contig 26956 bp, 20 predicted proteins | sample C33_34DmetaG_FD_165039 | JGI IMG/M metagenome (GOLD analysis project Ga0222719, IMG submission 165039) | Estuarine water microbial communities from San Francisco Bay, California, United States - C33_34D | ecosystem: Environmental > Aquatic > Marine > Unclassified | place: USA: California...
AAGTGCACTATCAGCAATTACGTTTCCATTTACTGTAACACCTGTAGTAGTCGTCGCGAGTCTTTCGGTTGAAGGTCCGTGATATAATTTAACTGCTCCATCTGCATTACCACCAGTGATAAGCATCTGATCATTATAATTATACACATAACCTTCACCATTTTTAAATCTGATTGAAACGTTATCTGGCATTTCGATACCAGCATGGAATGTTTCTCTAATATTTGTTCGTGCTATATCTGAATCATTTAAGCTAAATTGACCAGAAGTACTATCATATGATAATAAGCCACCATCTGCACTAAACATTCCTTTAATAATACTTGCGGCTCTATCTGAATCTGAATATGAGAATACACCAGTAGAAGGATTGTATGATAAGTTACCACTAGCACTAAATAAGTTTCTGATGTCTGAATCTGCACCAGAATCGCCATTAACTAAAATAGAATTTCCATTAAAGTTAAGTGTTCCTCCTATAGAATCATAGGACAATGTTTGACCGTTGATGAATAAACTATTTCCACTTAAATATAAGTGTCTCCATTTTTTAGACGAAGAACCTAAGTCATATGCACTATCAGTTGCTGGTACAAGACTTTCTGGTACAGCATCAAACTTAATCGATACTGAACCTGAATCTCCAACAGTAAAGTCAGATGATATGAATTTTGCAATACCTGGATTGTTCGAATCTGCAAATTCAGCAGAAAGAGTCCACTTATCAGCAGCAGAATCCCAACTTAAATTAAGACCTTCTCCTGAATCAAGTGATGCATTTTCCCATTCGCTTGTTAAAGCGTTATAAACAAGTATTTGTCCGTTAGCTACGCTTGTTATAGTTACGTTGGCTAGAGAACCTAACGCTGAGTTAGATCCTTGTAATCTTCGTATTGGAGTACCGACTATAATCTTACTAACGCTTGACATATTATCTTCCTTATGTTGTTACCGAAGGATTCACGTAAATACTTCCTTCTAAAAGTCGCTCTACTAATGAGTTGCCACTATCGTCTATAAAAGATAGCTCAACATCGTATACGTACCTTTTCTTTGGTTTTAATGCATTTGTTTGTGTATTAGTTAGTGTTAACAAACAAACTCCTCCAGTTGCATCTGTAATAGCAGTTCCAAAAGATATTGTGTTTGAACTATCAGCGTTGTAACTTAGTTTCATCGTTGCTGCTAGTGTCATGTCTGTCAAATTTTTCACAGAGCCATCAGCGCTATCTACATAAAGCTCAATTGCTACATCTGCGCCTTGGTCAATTTCAAGATCTTCTTGTTGTGCCATTCTCTACCTAACTAAATTATTATGGATATATTGTTTTATTTATAAAAAAAGGCAACTAGAAGTTGCCTCTCTTTTAACTATTTTTTAATTTATTTATTCTATGGAGATCTCTTCAATGACCTGTTTTTGAAATTCTTTTCCTATTTCAGTATCATAAGGACTATAGATGTAAGATATCGTCATCCTCCACACTTCTGTATAAGCACAATGATAAACTAATCTATCTTTTGGTTCTTTATATGATCCGAAAAATCCATATTTACATGACCATCCTTTTGGATCTCTCATTTCTACTGTTTTACCTGTTTTCCAATCATGCATCTTAAAATATCCATAACCGCCAGGATTATATGTAAAAATTAAATTATATGATGAAGCATTTGCATTATTATGCCATGATAGAAATGCACCAGGACTGTAAACATGAAATAGAGCATTCCATCTACTCCCGAAAAAAGACATAAGCTGTGTATTTACACTTTCATACCTGTTCGGTATTTCATCATTATAGTTATTATATTTTATTTGTTCTGGTTTTATGTTATAGCCAGAAGCACATTCTGGATATCCCTCATGAGCTGTTCCTTCATTAATAACTTTCCATTTAAACTCTTCACTTACATATTTAGAAGCATCAACCCCTACTCCTCCGGGTTTTACATATTTCTCAACCTTCTCATGATTTTCTACAAACCACTGTGCTTCTTCTAATATTTCAAGTAGATCTTTATTTCGAATATCAATTAACTTCATAATATTTTATCTTTTGGAGCCATATAAGAATAATGTTGAACAACTTCTGGTTTCTGTATTATAGTTCGTGTTCTATCATAACCTGTGTACCAATTCCATCGTGCATCATCTTCAAATATACCGATTTTTAAGTCTTTATATTTATCCCACTTTTTAGTTAACCACCATAAGGTAAACTGATCCCATACTTTTAGAGATCGAGGGAAATTTATTTCATCCCAGTTGCCTTTTTCATCCATCGGCCACCACTGATTATTCCATTGTTTGTGAAATAATTCAAACCAGTCTTTTATAAATTCTTTTACGATTGGTTTTGAATAGTCGTATAACCATGTACCTCCACAATATTCCATTCTATTTCTGTTTTCAGGAGGTCCAAAATACAACTCACTAAATACATATTTACGATCATCTCCCAAATATGTACACATCATATCATTGTCACCGAGCTGATCAAAGACTGTTGCGATATCTTCGTGCACTACTTCACAGTCAGCATCAATATAGAACGTCTTATCAAATGGAGTTTGTGCCATACCCCAAATCTTGGCGCGATAATGATCGTCACAATGTATGATGTGATCAGCAACGTTCTCAGCTCTTACGTCTAAGAAACGTTCTTCGGTGACTAAACAAATTTTTGCATCTTCGTAATAGTCTTTAATTGATTCGGCAAGATTAATTGCCATAGAATAAAATGCGGATTTGCGAGAAGCAACTATTAGGTAACCACTGTTTTCCATGTTACAGTCCTAAGGCTTCTTTGACGATGAGCTGCGCATAGATCTGCAGCTCAACCAAATTCTTTGATTTCCGTAATTTCGATTTAAGTTCACGATTACTAGAGTTCTTAATTTCATCAATTTCAAATGCAGACAGCTTTGCTTCAAATAACTGTGCTAATTCCCTTTGTTTCTTTTGTTGCTGCTCTCTAGTGTGTTTTTGTCTAGCCTCTTCAGCTTTCTTATCATTCCTTTGAGCAGTGTTTTTATCTAGTGTTTCAACACCTAACTGATCTATAATTTCTTGAAAGTCTGGGTTATCAGAACCATCTGGATTTAGCTTATATACAGTTAATTGTTGTTTAGTTGATTTATTACCATCTTCGGTAACGAGTATTCCAGTTATTCTATCTTTTTGATAATTTTCCCAGAAAGCATGTCTTTGCCAAGTTCGCTTTGCCATAATTTACCTCAATTGTTATAATGTTATATATTCAAATATTAAGCTACTCTACAATATAGAGTATAAGTTTCAACTGTTGCTGCACTCGATTGTATTGTCTCACCAAGGAAGTTTCCAGTAAATACTTGTCCAAACGTTCCTGTAAATGTTCCAACATAATCTTCAGTAGCATTTGCAGTAGAATTTCGTGTATAGTCTGTCGTGAAGTTTCCTTCAAAGTCTCCAGTGTAAGTGATAGGACCTAAGAAGTTACCTGTAAAGTCTCCAGTAAAGTCTCCAATGTAATCACCAACATAGTTACCACCATAGTTAGTCGTAAAGTTTTCATCTACGTCTGTGGTATAATTACTTGTAAAGTTTTCATCTGAAGGACCAGTTGAATTACTTGTAAAGTTTTCATCAACTGGTGTTTCATAATCTGATGTAAAGTTTTCATCTTGATCAGCTGTTGAGTTAGCAGTACTATTTGCAGTAAAGTTTTCATCTGCATCTGCTGTGCTATTTCTTGTAGAGTCAGCAGTAAAGTTACTAGTTGAGTTTGCAGCTGGATCATCAGGGTTTGTATAGTTACTTGTAAAATTTTCGTCTTGATCTGCGGTGCTATTACGTGTACTATCTCTTGTAGAATCTCTTGTAAAATCACCAGCATCAACGTTTACATAGTTACCAGCATATGCTGGACCTGGACCATAATAGTTTGCAGCATTGACGTTTACATAGTCACCAGCATAAGCAGGTGATGGTCCATAATATGTCGGTCCTGGACCATAATATGTAGGACCTGGTCCATAGTAAGTAGGACCTGGACCCTGATAGTTAATTTGGTTAACGTTTGTATATGCAATCTGATTGACATTGGTATAAGCAATCTGGTTAACGTTTACAGAGTTTCGAGTATAGTTACCAGTAAAGTTTCCAAGATAGTACACTTCGTTCACATTACTATATCTATTTCGTGTATATGTACCTTCGAAGTTACCTGTATATGTTGGACTTGGTCCATAGTAAGTAGGTCCAGGTCCATAATAAGTTGGGCCTGGTCCATAGTAGTTAATTTGGTTAACATTGGTATAAGCAATCTGGTTAACGTTTGTATATGCTATTTGGTTTACGTTAGTATAAGCAATCTGGTCGACGTTAACATAGTTACCAACATAGTTAATTGGACCCTGATAGTTGATACCGTCTAGGTTAATGTAGTCTCCTACATAATCAATTGGTCCTAAATAGTTACCTGTGAAGTTACCCGTAAAGTTACCAGTGAAGTCTCCAGTGTAAGTTCCAGTAAAGTCTCCAGTGTATGTAATTGCACCTAAGAAGTCTCCTGTAAAGTCACCAGTATAGTTACCAGTAAAGTCTCCAGTATAAGTACCTACGAAGTCTCCGACGAAGTCACCTACGAAATCACCAGTATAAGTTCCAATAAAGTCTCCTGTAAATGTACCGACATATGTACCAACGAAGTCTCCTACGAAGTCTCCAACATATGTACCTACGAAATCTCCAACGAAGTCACCTGTGTATGTTCCAACAAAGTCACCTACGAAGTCTCCTGTATAATCTTCTTCTGCATTTGCAGTAGAATTTCGAGTAGAGTTTCTTGTTGAATCTGCAGCTGGATCATCAGGATTTGTGTAATCTGATGAGTATGCTCCTACGAAATCTCCAACAAAGTTACCAGTAAAGTCACCAACATAATCTCCAGTAAATGTTGTTTCATAATCTGTTTCGTAAACTGTTCCTTCATATTCTGTGGTATAATCAGCATCTGCAGTTTCTTTTCTTGTATCAGTTGCAGTTCCTCTTGCGACCCAAGTACCTGTGATTCCAGCACTTGCTGGTGTTCCTGCACCTGAATTACGAAGAAGGTACCTTCCTACTTTTAACTCAGTGGCAGAATCTGTAGCCATTATTCTTGTGAGAGCTCTTTGACCAAACGTGAACTGAGTTTGTCTTTGAGTCATCTCTATCAAACCTTGCCAATCACCACTTCCTCCTGCAGATCTTTTTATAGTAGCAGGAAGCACTGCTGTTGGTGGAGAACCAGCATAGTCTGTGTAAATATTACTATTTTGAGTTCTCTTATAAATGTTGTATGTTACAGTTGTACCATCTGTTTGAGTATCTGTAAAAATACCTGATAAAAGAACAGAATAATCTCCACTCGGTGCAGAGGAACCAAGTCTAAATGTACCTGGATGTTCGTATGTCATGATACGATTTAACAATACATCTGTTAGATCATTTACCTCAGATGATGTTTGTTCTCTTAAATCGTTTGTTGCACCTACGTCTTGTTTTAAAGGAGATCTGATATCAGAATCAGTCTCAGCAGCAGTTCCTTTTTTCTGATACAGATATTGGGTTGTTTGACCGATGCTGAGGGATGAGCCTGGGTGAGTACCTACAGACTGATTATAGAAGGTGTCTATCATTCCACCTACTTTATAGTGTCCTGCAGAATCAGTAAATTGAAGTGCTAATATGCCTGGATCGGCAGAATCTGAAGCAGCAAGTTGTAGTGCAGCCTGATAAGCTATATATTCATAGTTATCTGAATCAAATTCACGTAAGTCTTTAGTATTGACTAATTTAAGAGGTGCTGCCATAATGTATTATTTATATGTTTTTATTATGCTACACGAACATAAAGCGTATAAGTTTCAACAGTTTCTGCTGAGGATTGAATTGTTTCTCCGAAATAGTTACCTGTAAAGTCACCTGTGTATGTTCCTACGAAATCACCAGTAAATGTGCCAATATAGTTTCCAGTAAAGTTCGTAGTAGATGCTGCGGTTGAGTTTCTTGTAGAATCTGCGGTTGAATTACGTGTAAAGTTTTCATCCTGTACTCTTGTATATGTACCAGTAAAATCACCCGTAAAACCTGAACTATAATTGCCTGCATAACCAGCCGCATCTGGATTAACTGAACCACGTGTAGAATCTCTCGTAGAGTTTCTTGTATAGTTTCCTTCATAAGGAGCAATTAAGAAGTTACCAACATAGTTACCAAGATAGTATGTCTCATTGATAGGACTGTACACGCTTCGGGTATAATCAGTTACTCGTGCTGGAGCACCAAGATAATCTGTGCCTGCATAATCAGTTTCATAGTTAGATTGAATTGGTCCAACCCAGTTACCCTGATAGTCTATATTTTGTAAAGGACCACCTACCCAGTTTCCAACAAAGTCTGTAGGTCCAGCAAAATTACCAGTATAATTAGTTGAAAATGCTTGTCCATCTGGATTTATGTAAGTTCCAATAAAATCTCCTGTGAAATCTCCTGTAAAATTTCCAGTATATGTAATCGCACCAAGATAAGTTCCTTCAAATGCTTCTATTTGTACTCTTGTATATGCACCTTCGAAGTTACCTGTGTATGGACCAACGAAGTCTCCTGTAAAGTCTCCTATATAATTACCAGTAAAGTCACCGACAAAATTACCCTCATAATCTGCTGTATAGTCTGTTTCATATACAGATGTAAAGTTTTCATCAGCATCTGCAGTACTATTACGTGTATAATCAACATCTGATGTTGTCTTTTTCGTATCAGTTGCAGTACCTCTTGTTGACCATGTACCTGCTAATGTAGGTGCACCTTGAGTTGAAGATCTTAATTGATAATTACCAATGTTACCTGATGAATCCATCATATAATACTTCATATGATTTCCGAGGGTGTACACACACTGAGCACTATCCATCGCTTGTAATCCTTGGAAAGTACCTGTGTAACCGCCAGATCTCTTGATCGACATTGGATTTACTTTTGTAGGTTCTGATATTCCGGATGTTCTCTTATAAATGCTATAGTTTACAGTTGTGCCATCTGTTTGTGTGTCTGAAAACACATTCGATAAGTGTACGGTATAACCAGCTGGAGCAGACGAACCTAATCTAAATGAACCTAAATATTCATTTACCATCGCGTGACCAGCTAATCTTTTTGATAGTTCATAAAATTCAGCAGATGACATTTCACCTATATCTGAATTTGATTCTACATTTATTGGTGTTCTAAAGTTTGCATTTGCTGAATCTAAGTCACTACCATTTCTTTGATATAAAGTAGTAACTGTTGAACCAGTAGATAATGCTGAACCTGGATGAGTTCCTACTGCTTCATTAAAGAATGTGTCTGTGAATGAACCAATGCTGTTTCCTGATAGAGTCGATAATTGATATGGAGCTGTAGAATCGTCCATCATCAAGCGAAGACTTGCCTGATAAGCTAGCCAATGCTCTTCATCACGAGTGAATCTTTGTATGTCCCCGTCTGCTTGATGTTTAAGTGGGTAACGATTAGCCATACCACTCTATCCTATGATGCTGGGTTTAATAACGTTCCTGCACTGTCGTATACGTTAATTACTCTTGCGTTAAGTATATTTTTATCGCTGTCTAATAAATCTATTTGTGTATGTAATTCATTGATCGCAGCACCGTGTGTTTGTGCTGTCGTATCAAGTGCAATTGATGTAATTGTACCTGCAAATGTAACATTTGCTCCACTGAAGGTAGCTGCAGTTGTTGTGCCTGATTTAATAATCAAGTTACCTGAAGTATTTGTTAAACTACCAAATTGTGTTCCATCGTCTTTTAATACAACGTCTCCACCACCTGCATCTAAATTAATGTCTGCAGCTGCATCAACTGTAAAAGCACCTGTGGTAAGTACTGATAAAGCACCTGTTACACTCATACTTGGAGGTGAACCTGCTATATTGAAATCTATAACATCAGCACCACCGTCTTGGAATTTAATATTACCACCATCAGCATCAATGAATATATCATCTGAAGCATCAAGTGTAATATCAGTAGAAGTTACAACAAGATTAGTTGAACTATTTTGTAATGTACCAAAGCTAGCTGAATCATCTCGTAGCGTGATTATACCACCACTTGCATCGAGGGTAATATTACCAGCATCGTTGACATATAATCCAGTTGACTTAATTTGATTTGCTGATGCATCAAATACTGCATCTATTTCGTTAATAGCTCCTACTAAATCTGAATCTACATTTGTAGTGAGTGCAGCACTGTCACCAGCAAACTTAGAAACAACATTGACTTTGTTTCTTAAATTCAGTATATTGTCGTCTAAATTTACTACCTTATATGCCATTTTTCTCGTCCAATAATCTTAAGATTAAATCGTTAATTTTATTTATTCCGTCCTCAACTTTCTCAAGTCGATTAATTAATTGTTTCTCTTCTTCAGCCTTTTTCAATCTCAACGCTTTTCGTTGTCGAGCTTGCATAACTTCATTTTCACTTATGTTAATAATAACACCAGTTTTTCTATCTCGTGCTAACCCTTTATGTCCTTCTACTCTTATTAAGTCCATAAACTTCATTAATCAATCATTGCTATTGCTCTAAAGTCTCTTAATTTAGGGACTCTTGAAGAGTTTGTTGATCTCATTACAATTTTAAATTGCATTTTTGTAAATGGATCTAACACACCGTTCTGACCACCAGCTAGATATTCATAATCTCTAAAGATTGTAGGATTATCATCTGGAGCTGGAGTTGATTGTGGTGCTAATAGTACCCAGTTAACTTGATCTAAGTTAGTATCTTCTCCACCAACTCTGTAATATAAGTCTACAGAAGCTACTGAAGGTCTATTGACTGCTAAGAATACTTTAATACCTACTGAAGCGTTTGCAAGAGTAGCAGGTATTGAGATGTGTCTTGCAACTTCTTTACCGTTTGTTGCTACAGTTTCTGCAGAATCTTCAATTGTAAATTTATCAACAGTTGTATCTGTAATGTGGTTTCCAATCAGAGTCATTGAAGCTCTTTGTAAGTCAACAATTGGAGATACAAAGTTATTTGTTGTGCTAATAGGTACACTTATTTCTGATGAATAGTTTCCACCCAATCCTTCAGAACCTACTACTAAGTTTTCTCTCGTTCTATTGGCAATCATCTTAGGTGCAGAGAATGAAGTGTTTCTATTGAATCTTAATGCTGACCAAGCTGTATCTTTTGTCATTCTTGTTTCTGAACCAGCTACTGATCTACCTGAAGTAAACTTACCTCTTAATGCTAAACCTGTTAAGTCAGGTACCATTGTTTGTAGATCAACTTTTGCTAAGTTAAATTGAATGTTTCTATCTACAACTTTAACATTCGAACCACCTGAATATGTTGATTTAGTTGGCGCAAGTGTTCCAGCTGGTACTGAGAACACAATACCGGAAGCATCAAAATGTTTTACAGTATGTGTTGAATCGAGTACGCTGCCTAATACACCACCATAACTTGTTCCACCTGTTAATCCAGTTATTTCGAAAGTATCTCCTGAATCTAAACCGTGATCTGGGAAATGAAGGATAATATCTGAATCGCCAGCTGTAGTTTTAATTGGGTTAGGATCTAATCTGTAAGCAGGAACATTTGCATTTCTCAATCTTACGTCACCAGATGTCTTATTAAATGATGCCCTTACAAGTTTCATCATTAAATCTTTCTTCTGATCTGGCTCCCATGTTCTACCATTTTGTGATTTAAATAGTGAACCAAGTGAAGGTTGAGTTGTAATTCTCTTCGATGTAGAACCTAACTGGAATTGTCCAACTTCTGAAACATAAACCGTGTATTTGTTACTATCAGCAAGTAATACGACTGCATATTCCTCTTGTGGTGAGAGATATACAGGTTCATCTAACTCAAATGATGTAGGAGCTGCCAAAACTCCAGCAACTGTTTGTGTTGATACAGTTGTTACTTGAGAAGATGTAAGCGTTTTAGTTGCAATATACTTTGTAGAATGTGGATGTCCATTTTCCATTGGTCTGATTTGTAAAGTTACAGGTAGTGTACTATCTTTAGTTTTAAAGTATACTTTAACTTTTGTTAAGAATACACCTGTTAAATCGTTGACCAAGAAAGATTGAGCAAGAGGATCTCGATATCCACATCTTGTTCTCATCATCTTATTACCAATGAATGTGTCACCTACGAATCTAGAACCAAAGTTACTAAATGTTAAGGCTGCATCAGGTAAAGTATTGTCTGCTGTAAATGTTGCTGCACCAGTTCTGAGTGGGCTAATAAGTTTACCAAGCGATGGCAAGAAACTCTTAACTTTCTTACTATTAGATGTAGTAGTTTCTTCACCTAAAACATTAAGTACGCGAGTTGTCTTAACTGTTTCTTGTACAGTTTCGATTGTACCTTTTGCTTCATACGTTGCTGTTGCAACAGATAATGCTTGGTTGTCTAATCCACCAGAAATATCTAATAGTTTAAATTGTCTCGTACCAGTTTTAAATTGTTTATGAGGAATAAAGAATGAACCCTCAATTGCACCATTTGTATCAGATACAAGTGATGATGAACCTTCTGGGTGAGATGTAGCTGCATCGTATTGGTTACCATAGTCAGTAGTATCAGCTGAGAAGTTCACAAATGTTTCTTCTCTAACCCAACTGTCAACTGCCTTATTATCAAAGTAAGGATAGTATTTAGTGTTAGGTCTTAATCCACCAACTTTAAAGTAAATCTTACGTGATCGTATCCAAGGTATAAGTGCAACGTCAACAACTTTATTTCCAACAACTTCTCTTATCGTTTCTGATGAAACAATTCGATTAACTTTCGTTGGGTTAGCTCTTTCGTCGGCATCTGCATTATATCTTGGTGAGTCAGGTTGATCTCCCCAAGCATCAGCTCTTCTGGCTTGTGCTGTTCTGTAATCTCTATCAGGTGTTGATGATGTTAATGATCTATTTGCATCGTCACCAACTTCTAAATCTTCGATATTTTTACCGCCCCAGTTCCATTCCCAGTTATTCCATAGGTAAGCTTGAGTGGTATCTAATTTAGTTCCACCTTGGACAACCTTTTGTCCAGTTTGTTTTACTTCTCTCCATTCATCTGATGCTGGAGATAGTGTAATATTACCTCTTGATGAAGTAACATTGAATGGGTTTACATTCTCTGTGCCTGAACAAATGTCAATTGCTTGATATTCAGCTGAGTCATATGATAACATAACTAAGTCACCGACTTTAGTTACATTTGATGATGAGTCAGCATTGTATATAAGTCTTATGTTATTTTCGTGGAAAGATGGTCTTAATATCTTTTCACCTGGATCAATAGATGCACTATAACCAGCATCAGCAGTTTGTGCAAATGCTTGATCACTAAAGTTATCAACTAAGAATCCAGCTTTTGTTCTAGCATTACCAGTACTATCTAATACTTGTAAGTTCTTTGTATCAACTTCAAGTAATGATAGAGCAGTAAGTTCTTCTAATCTTTGGACTTGTTTATCCAACTTAGAGATATCGTTCATAGTGTATCTCTTCGCATCGATTGGACTTAAAACAACATCAGAGTCGTTAGTCGTATTTGCGTTAAGAGCTATGCGATATAATTCTAAAGTTCCATCTGGTGTGTTAGGGAATTTAGGATTAAAATCTGGTGTACCTTGTACATTAATCAATACTCCATTTTCATCGATAACTAATTTATCTGAACGAGGTTGATATGTATCAACGTCTGCTAATAGAGTATCACCATTTCTTGGTAATTTATTAATGTCTGTAAATCCTGCACTTGCGACAATACCTTGTTTGGTAGGTCTAAAGTCTAGGACATCTCTAAGTTGTATGGTTCCTTCTACAGGTGAAGTGTGAGAAGGAATGTTTCCATAAGATACTTGACCATCGTATGAGTTGACTGAATAGAAGTCACCTGAACCATGTGCAAAGTATCTGAATTGACAGTAAGTGGCTGATGGCTTGCTTAGTCCTGATTTAAGAATAAGTCTTGAATTTTGATAATAGTTATCTCTTTGTCCGTTATCAACGTTAAAGTTATCACTAATATCAACAGCAGTACCACCTGCACTGTCTTGAATTGCAAGTATATCGTATAAGTCAGCTTGACCTAAGTCGATATATGTAATACCATCTGAATCTACGTAATCAGCAGCTGTCGTAGAAGTCTTGGTAGTAGTTGTAAGTGTTTTAGCTCTTTCTGTTACGCTCTTTGATACGTAATAGACGAGAGTAAATCCTGCAGAAGCTGATAATCCACCAATTGTTACTGATGTAGAGCTTGATGAAACGATTGTAGGAGCAACTAATTGTCCATTTGAAGTTGCTATCCATAATCCTGTATCTGTTAAAGCTTCTGGAGCTGAAACTGTAATTGTTGCTTGACCTGAACCATTTGCAGCACCAGTTGTTCTTCTTTGTGAAGTTACTGTAATATCTGTAAGTTCTTTAGGTCGTATTCTTGGCATATCAAAGAATACATTATTGTCTCTTGGTTGTTTAAGTATAGCTTTAGCTACTCCATTTAAAGTTTCAGTCGTAATTGTTAATCTGTCTCCAGCACTATCACCAACTTGTAAATGTCTTGCATCTATTTCAAAGTTTTTACCAGCGTTCATCTTTGTATCAAAAATGTATGCTCTATAATCAGCACCATCTTCTTCAATAGCTCTAATTCTGGTTGTACCTACAACTGATTTAGAATTATCTAAAATACTAATTGAACCTAAAGTATCGATAGTTGGAATAGTTAATCCACTTGCACTTGAACTATCATTTACAATCAGATAGTTTCCATATACAACTGGAATGTTTACGTTAGCTTCTGAAACGTATGTTTGTGGTTTAGCAATTGCTAAAGTATTTGCAGTTTGTGTTTCTGCTCTATAACCATTTACATATGCAACACCAGGTGAAACGTCTAAGTCTAAGTAATTAGCATCAGAATCGTTTAATGAGAAAGTTGCTTTAAATGGTTTAACGATATAGTTACCAGATTCCTCGTAAGTTCTCTTAGCAAGTAAGTCGTTAATTTTATTGTAATTGTCAGTTGCCGAAATTTGAGAGACGATTTCAGATTGTTTAACTTTACAATAGAATATAAAATCTTCATCTGCGGCCACGTCTGCTTCATCGATAAGAGTTAATCTTATTCGATATCTGTCAGCACCTGGAGCAGAAGTATTCGGTGTTGCACCTTGATTATCGTATAATGCTGAATTATCACCTGAAGTTACAATATCTTGTGTAACTTTAAATCCAACATTACCACTATAATCATTTGAATAGTAACTTAATATGAGTGATTGTGCACTTGAATATACGAAGTGACCTTGTGTAAAGAATGCACCATCACCGAATGAAATTCTTGTACCTGTACCTGTTGCACTTGTTGAAGCTGATTTGATATCACCAACAGATGCATTTTCTAATGTTTCGTTATCAGCAGCTTTAATATATGTTCCACTTGAGTTACCACCAATGTATTGTACATAAATGGTATCAACTGCACCAGTTTGTGCTGCTGTATAATACTCTAAGATTCTAAATGTAACACCAGAAGTTGCTCCTGTATATTCAGCATCAATTAGAGTTGATGTGTCTGCTGGAAGTGCTAAACCACCAGCACCAGTATCTGTATTAAGTTTAATGTAGTCATAAGATTTATTGATAGTAACAGTTGAACCAGATACACAAGCACCTTCTTTAAAGATATTCTTACCGAATCTCTCCATTTCCTTGTTGATGATTGTTTGTAACTGAGTTAACTCTCTTGCTTGTAGAGCTCTACCAGCATTAAACAGTATTCGATAGTAAGCATCACTATCGTTATAATCATCTTTATATGTTGATGCAAATATTCCTGAGTTGTATGCTGTTGCCATTTCTTATCCTAAATTGTAATTACTATCTTCAAGTCTTCAGTTTGAGCTGCTGATCTAGCTACTGCCGCACGATTATCGATGTATAAAACATCTCCACTCATTCTATCTATCTCAGTGGCATCTGCTGAATCTCCCAACTGAATAACTGTTGCAGATCCACCACCTGGACTACTTGTAATTGCTGATGAATCAAAAGCAGTAAATCCAGTAGTTTCGTTCTGATGATAATATATGTATGTAGCATCTGCAGAGTCAACTAAAGCTTTAGCTCCTGTTGCAGATTGTGTAATTGTATCATCGTTATCAAACTGATCATTTGAACCAGTTACCGTTAATCTTCGAAGTGTACTTCCGACTGAACCAGTGTAGTAATCTCTAGCACTGTCGTATTTCCAATTCAATGGATTTTTTACAAGAAGCACTTGTCTAAAGTCATTTAATGGGAACTCTCCACCTTCAACACCTGCAGGTTGAGTGTTAAACATAATTGAACTTGATTTTAAATCTTGTCGAGGATCAGCACCAATACCACCTGAAGGACCAATTACTGGTCTTGCAACAGCTGGTTTAGTTACTCCACTTGAGTCTGCAACTGTTATACTTGCATAAGTATAACCTGAACCAAAGAATGAAGCTGAATCAAATGCTATCTTCTTAATAACTCCACCACTTATATAAGCGTGAGCCGTAGCACCTGAACCATCTCCAACAACTGTAATTCCAGGAGCATTTACATAACCAGCTCCACCAGAATCTAATTCGATGTTTAATATTGCACCATCAACTGCAGCATTCTGCACACCGACTTGTTGTGTTTGAGCTGCTGATAAAGTTGGATCGTTAGCTGAGTCAGCTACGACTTTCTCAACTGGCATATAGTTAGCAGCTAAGTACTTATTCGCATTTGTAGCATCGATAGTGTATAAGAATTTCCAAACATATCCATCAGCAGTACTAAATGCAGAAGTGGCAACACCACTTGGTTTTACTGTTGATGGTTGTGCTGTACCAGAAGCGTTCTTAGCTCTCTGTAAGCAAATGTAAACGTTATTCTCATCAGTTAGTACATAATAAGCATTTGAAGGATAACCTGTTTGATTATCATCGTATGCACTGTATGTTGCACCCGATGTCCAGTTGTATCTTGGAACTACAAATTTATAATCGTTAACTTGTTTTAAAGCCTGTAAAGTATATTGTGCGGTTCTAACTGTTCTTGGATTTAATCCTGGTGCTGGAGCTGAATCGCTAGCATTCCAGTCTTCAGATCTAGCTATACCTGCATATACTCTGTTAAATTCGTGTTTCTTTACAACATGAGGTCCAGTTAAATTTCCTAGACCTTTAAAGTTCTGTTGAGCAGAGTCTGCTAAACCAAAATTAGATGCGGTAGCACTATCGTTTAAGACAACATATTGCTGACCAACATCATCGAATAGCTTTTCTGCTTGTTGAAATTTTGTTATTGTACTAATTACTGCTGCCATATCTTTACCCTATTAAGCTACGGTTACTTCACCTTGGTTACCAACTATGTACCAACCTGTATCTGAATCCCAAATTGTTGTACACCCATCATATTGTGCTAAGGCAAATGTCGTACCTTGAGCGAATGTTGTAGGAGTCACGGTCATTGCACCTGCTCCCTTATTAATCCAAACTTTATATTCTCCTATTGTAGTTCCATCTGCTAAAGTAACTGCAAGTGCACTTCCCTTATTACCTATAATAAGAGATTTAGTTGCTGAAGCTGCGCCATTAGCAGTAATCTCCTGATGGTCAAATGCAGCTTTACTTACTTCAACTGAACCATTACCTTTAGCAATTAAATTTAAATTAATGTTTGTATCACCACCTGTAGCAGATAGTGATGGACCATTTGTTGTAGCAGCATTTGCAACTGTTATTTCGTTAACAGCTGAACCTGCTGCAGAAACTTTAAATAGTTCATTTGCATTTGTATCATTAATCGATGTACCAATCTTAGGAGTGTTTAAAGTTCCACTGTTAATTGTTGGACTTGTTAATGTTTTATTTGTAAGTGTATCTGTAGTTGCTAAACCTACAAGAGTATCACTTGCATTTGGCAAGTTAATCGTTCTATTTGCTGTAGGTGTAGTTGCTTTAAGTGATACAGTATAACTTGCACTATCAAACGTAAGTGCACTGCTATCAAAACCCATAACGGTTGATAGATTATTTGCATCAGCTACACCAGCTCCTAGTTTAGAATATAATTCAGAAAAGTTCTGATTAATCTTTAAACCAGCTTGACGAAGAGTATCACCGCTTCCGTCGTTTGCTGTTGTTCCTCGATTTAAATTTTGTCTTGCCAATTTAATTTCCTATATTATGGTTTTATTTATACACATTTTACTAGTCAGCTGAGTCATCTCTCTGAATTATTTGCACTTGATAATCAGCAGAATCAGGATCCCACCAGAAATATCTTTCTTGGTCGATAGTTTCAAATGTGTTAGATAATCCTACGCCACTTGAGTCAGCATCGTGATCTTCATCAAGTGTTGGTGCGTTAGATTCAACTTGCTCAATGAGTGTTGAGTACTGATCTGCAATCTGTTGTATTGTCATTGTGCTGTATAGAGATATAGTATCTCCAAGATTCAATCTATATTGATCATTCGCACTATCACCAAAGAATATTTCAGTTTGTTCACCAAGTCCAGCTGCAGCAGCAAATCCTTCTCCAACTACTGCGATTGGTTCATCTGGTGCAGGTATGACATCTGGCATATTATCAGCTTCTAAATTTGCCTCATTAACTAACTGCACTAATCCTTCAAGGTACATACCTGATGGATGCACAAATAATTTATAGATTGATTCCCAATCTGATACAGGTAAACCAATCTTAATCAGAATAGCAAAGATTTGATATAACTTATTGTTTGTTATTCTCTTATCTGAAGCTGCACCAATCTCTGATGCAGAATCATTAAGTTTAAATATCAAATCTTTACCATACACGACATCTGGATCTTCATTATAGAACATACGAAAAAATTGCTCTATAGAAAATTTAGATCCCTTTGCTCGATATAAAGTACTTGCAAATTCAGATGCTGCTCTTGGATTACTAAATCCTTGAAAGTATGCTTGACCTAAAAGCAATTCATCTTCAATGTATTGAAGCAAATCAACATCAGTTGCAATGATATCTTTCTTTTCGTGTAAGTGTCTTAGTAATTCTACAGGTGAATCAGAATCTAATTGCTGATAATACTTCTCAAGAAAAGTAACTAATGTAGGATAATCTTCCTGGAAATGCTCAGGCAGAACAGACTTAACTTCATACTTCGATAAGTTAATTTCTCTTCTTTTCTTATCTACAAAAGATCTATGTGACATGATTTACCTAAGTTTGTGCTGTTGTTTCTACGACTCTTACAGCACTTCGTGATTCGTCATAACCAACAATATCATTTCTTGTTGGTGCAATAACCGATTGATTAGCAGGTACAGCTGCAATCTTCAAGTAAGTTCCAGTAATTGCAGATGGAGCAAATCCTTCAAGTCTAACTGTTCCAGCAGTGGTGTTATAACTACCAATGTTATCAACCACAACAGATTTATCAGATGCTTTTACAATTTCTAATACATTTGAATTTAATCTATTTCTTAATTCACAGAGTACTCCATTATATGTAAATTTAGTACTCGTTACAATATAATTTACATCATCTGGAGCTGCAATAGTTGTTGGATATGTAAGTGTATATGTTCTAGAAGTTGATAATAAAAGACTACCAACAACAGTTGAATCAGCAGCCAATCCTGGTGTCGATACATTCAATCTTTGTTGCATTCGAATATCTGCTCTTGATGATAATACTGCAGTACTTACTGCGTCAACGTCAGTTAACAAATTTGATCTTCTAAATGCTCTTTTAAATTTACCAGCATTTGTTGTAGTATTAAACAATAAAGTGTCTTCAAAGTAATCTATAATTGCTTGCCTTACATTTGTTCTTGTTGTGTTTTCTGATACAGTTGTAAGTTTAGGATTGAATTGAAAGAATACATCTGCTTCAACAAATGTAATAGCAGGATCTGCAAATTCTACATCAAATGATATAACACCTAAGTCTCGAACAAGTGTTCTAATACCATCTTCTGTCGCTGTCTTTTGTGCATCTGTTACGTCTGTATCATATAAAATAGAAACATAAGTTGAACCAAATTTAGGTTCTGTATTTTCTTCTCCACCCCATGCATTGATATCATCAATCAGAGTAGAATAGTTTCTCAAAATAAGTGATGAGTAGTCAGTAGCTGTCACCATTCTGTTTTGTGATGCATACAAGAATGGTGCATTTTTTCTAACCGATTCTATTGATTCTTTTACTTTACCACTTGTTGAGTTAGCAACAGTAGTAGCAGAAATAGTGTAATTTTCTGAACCAACACTTAATTGAGTAGATGGTGTAAATGTAGAAGCACCATTTGCATCTGGACCAGAAACTGATAAGTAATCAACAACAATTTGTTTACCTGCAGTCGGTGTAACACCTAAAGTATTACCATCACCAAATGTTAATTCAAAGTAACCATTTGGAGCTTCTTTTAAGATGTATACAGTCGAAGCTGAAGTTAATTCTTGAGCATCGGCTATATTTGTATAAGTTGTGTAAAGTGAAGATGATGGTGAATCATATACTTTTACGATTGCAGTTGTAATATCCATATTTGCATCTGGTATAACATAAGTTAAATTTTCAGAATATGGACCTACAATAAAAGTCTTAGTTCTTTGTGCTCCTTCATATACCAATATTGAACTGCTTCCAGCTGCAGTTTGGAAATTATATGTTCCACTTGCATTTGTTGCTGATAACTCTTCTCTTGTTTGAAAGGTATAAGTTGTATCATCTATCGTAGCAGTAAGTTTGGTGTTAATTGGCATTGTTACGATATCTGGTCTTGTATCAGTTACAGGTATAGTGATACTTAAATTAACTGTTCCACGAGATGCAATGCGTGAATCAGGTATGTAACCGATTGCTGTTGCTAAAGATACAATTGAACTTCTTAGTTGTGCTGTACCTAAGTATGATTCATTTAAAGCAAAATTTGCTATAAGTGCATTATAGTGTGTATTATAAGCTAAAACATCGAGGATGTTTGATAAGCCCGATGCTTCAAAATCATAATCAGCAAACTCATCTTGTGCTGCTAAAAAAGTCTTTAGATTATTTTTAATTGAATTAAAATCTAAAGCTGTAGATTTAATTGTTGTTGCCATATTATCTTAACCTCGATACTACGAATGAAAAATTAATTTGTTGTGTTGTATTTTTTACTTGTACAATTAAGTTAACTCGTATTTCATTATTATTTTCTAAAGGAAATACACTTAATCCTAAAATCTCAGCACGAGGTTCAAATATCTCTATTGAAGTAATTATGTTTCTTCTTATTTCATTAGGAGTATCAGTACCAATGAGTTCAAATAAGTAAGACCTAATATTTGCACCAAATGCAGGTTGAAAAGGTCTCTCAAGTCTATTTGTTAATAAAAGACTACGAATAGCTTGCTTAACAGCAGCAGCATCTTCTTTTTTATAGACATCACCCGTTTGCTTTTTTGCAAACGTTAAATCTATATCTTTATACTTTCTAACTCGAGAAGTTAATATACTCGATGTTAAATTTTGATCTTCTGCTGATAATGCTCGTGCCATAATACATTATTTATAATACTATTAAGAAAATTCTACTAATTCATTTGTTGCCTGAACATAGTTATTATACAAAGTTTCGATTTGTCCACTAAATGTTACGTCAAAAGACTCAGGCACAGATGGCATGTGTAATAAGATAGAAACACTTAAAGTGCCATCGGGATTAAAGTGATCATACCACAATTGTATTTTTTCAAAGTTAATATAATCTTTCCAAAATTCTGCTACGTCAAAGGTTTGTGGTATATCAACCTTACCATCTTTACCAACAACCTGATAACCGACAATTTGTCCATTCGTTTGTACATCAGTCGGTACTAATCGAATGGAGTTAAAATTTTTATTATCATGCACAATTCTCATTGCTTCAGCTTGCAAATATAAGTTTCTTGCTAACTGAAATTCACTTCCTTTATAATCTTGCATTGTACTTGGTGTTCCTGGTGCACCAATAAATTTGGCTACAGTAATTCCAGGACCAAGTGGAGTAGAAGATTCTATTGCACTTCTAAAATTTGGATTGTATAATGGGTCAACTAATATAATCATTATTTTCTCTCAGCTGGTATAAATCGTTTACTTCTATTTTCGATAGCGTTATTTCCAATTGCATCATAACCAAATCTAGAAGTTGGTTGTCTTCCAACAGATCTTTCAATCTTTTCATCTGCTGGCATTGCATCAGCATACTTAACATTAATTTTATTTTCTTTTACTAATTGATCTGCGAGTAAACCGCCACTTGAATTACTTCTTAGTAAGTGTCTGATCTCATGAATGTTTGGCTCATGATTTAATAAGTTCTGATATCGTGCTCTTGTCTGATTATCTTTAATTAGATTATTTGGATCGATACTTACATTTCTAACACCATAGTTTGATGATGCAAGTAATCCTTGAACAATCGGTGTACTTCCTGTTTTATCAACTGCAGAAGGAGTAACAACATAAACTAAAGGTTTTTTCAATGGTGATTTTACAACAGCTGCTCCAGTTGGTGCAGCTCCAGCAGTCGTAGCATAACTAGCAAAAGGAGTTGATCCAGCTCTATTCGCAAATAATGCACTACTCGCTGTTCCAACAAGTGAACCAAAAAATGTTGTAGCTTTTCCAACACCAATTCCGGAATAAGTTCTACCTAAGTGATCGACTAAATCTCCACCAACTACACCCGTATTACCAGTAACACTAATTGAATTACCTGTAAACATTGCAGTTGTTTTAGCTGCAATTGCATATGTTTGTCCAGATTGTCTAACTTTTCCATTACTACTAAAGTCTACATCACCTTCAACATAATCTTTTCTTTCTCCTTTTACAAATACGTTATGATTGCCTAAAGAAGTAAGTGTGTTTGTTCCAACAACACTTTTAGATGATGCACCGTCAACACTAATTCTTTCATTACCGTGAACAGTAGTAACTCTATTTTCGTATATGTCTTCGTCTAAACCATTTTTTACTTTTACTGCCATGTTACCACCGACAGTTAAGTTATAATCTCCAGTTACTTCTACATCTAAGTTACCATTGTAAATAAGTTTTGCTGTACCTTCAACGATAACTGTATCATCGCCTCCAACAACTTCAACACGATTTCTTTTTGAGCTGTGTACAGTACTACCGTCTGCTCTAAGTTCTACTCCAGAACCAGATTTATGTTTAATCAGTATTCTTTCACCGCCTGGAGTATCATCAATCTCAATTACATGACCTGATGAGGTTTCTTGTACTTGATTGTGTGGATATTCTGATGCTCTTTGATCTGGTAAATCAATTGATACGTCTAATTCTCCACCACCCGTGTATAACTCATTTACTTTTGCACCACGAGCTGCAGCATTAATTGAAGTTCCAAAGAAATAATCTTTACGAGGATATTCTCCAGTGGGATCGTTAAAGCCTTCTGTCTTTATTCCTTGCGATTGATTAATTTGATCTTTTTCTGCTTCTGTAGTCATGGTAATACCGTTGAATTAATTTCTGCAGGTTCAAATGCTGTACCAACAGATGGATCCGCAAATAGAGACTTCTTATTGAAAACATCCTCAACGTAATCTCTTACGTCAAATCCAGGATCAATAAATTCTGGATCTAAATCATTGTGACCAATAATTTGCCCTCCAGGAAATCTTAAATAAAAAGCTGCACATAATTTTTCAAACGTTGCAAATTGTGCTTGTGTTAGTGATTTAGAAGATAAGTATTTGTCAGGATTTTCTGTCTGTGTTGGACAATTATATCCACCAACAAAAGCAACACCTAAACTCTTTGTATTGTGATTTAATTTTGTTGTATGATTAGATGTCAAACCTGTAGGTCGACCTCTTTGTAGTGAACCATCTCTACGTATCACAAAATGATATTGTATACCATCTTCACCTAAGTCTATTGCTGTATTATGAATTTCTTCTGAACCTATATCTTGGTTTGAGAAATGTTTAGTCCAATGCACCACAACTCCAGTAATAGGTCTAAGTATAGCTGCTAAGTCTGCTCTTAACTCTTCAACTGTGTTAATGTAACTAAAAATAATTGTTCTCTTATTTGAAACTTGCCACTCAGCAACATTTGATCCAATCTGAAATGGTGGATCAAATGCAGATTGACTTGTGTCAATCTCTAATGCATCTGTGATTGTAGAAATATTCGGATCAACTTTTTGTGATACTCTTTGAACTAGACCAAGAGCTTTATTTCCGCCTAATACACTACTTACTCTGTTTTGAAAATTTTGTACGCTGTTTTGAATATTATTTACATTGTCTTTTAAACTCTGTACTGAATTAAGTACTGTTTGACCATCAGCTCCAGTTAATTCTGAAACCTGTTCTTGAACATTAAATTTTTCTGTACTAAATGTTCTAAACTGATTAATGATATCAATATCGCTATCTGTAGCATTAGATGGTATAAAATCAGAACTTACATACTGACCAATCTTATCTTTCGCTGCATTCTTTGCAGCATTAATGCCTTCAGTTACTCCTAAAGTAACAACTGACTGTAAACCTCCATCTGCTAAATCTGTGAGTGTACTAAAATCTGACATTACATTTAATAAGCTATCAGTTGTACTTGTTACAGCTTCAGTAGTTCCAACTGGAAATCCTGCTGAATCGTATTCTATTGTAATTTCTTTTGATTTAAGTACTATACTTGCAACACCAGATATAGAACCTAAAGCATTACCTAATCCTGCAATATTTCCTGAAGCTAAAGCATTAATCGCTTCGGTTCCTCCAGTTTGTAAAGCCTGTAGTCCACCTTTTATTTCGTCTATTTTTCCAGTAAAAGTACTTAAGGTAGAATTGGTAAAATCAGAAATTCCTTGAGACACCAGATCTTTAACGTTTTGAAGCTGAGCTGCTTCTTGTATCTGCTTTTTAGTTTGTTCTACTTGTCTTATCTTAGCACCCACTATGCATTCTCCGTCTCTAATTTAGCAACTAAGCACTGTTCTAATACTTCGTTTTCGTCAACTGGGTCAAAATTATCTATATAGTATCTTTTAATGATTTGTGCAGAGCCATTATCGCCCTCTACTTTTGTTGACTTAAGTAATTTACCATTTGCAAATCCCTTTGAACCTCTAAGTTCATAAAGCACAAATCGTAATTGAATTAAATATCTTTGAGATAGTAACGCTGAAGCTTCACCACCTTTAGTAAATTTTAAAGAAAAATCAATTAATTCACTTTGTCTATTTTGATTCCAGTTTCCTATACCACTACCTGCAGGATTTAATAATGATGCGTGATCTAAATTACCTACAATTCCAGCAGCCTGATTTATTGTATAACCATTATCGATAAAGAATTTCATTCCTTCAGATCTTCTTCTCAATCTTTTTGTTGCTGCGCTTGTAATCGTATCACTTTGTAATGCTTCAACAGGTAAGTTTTCAACTTTGTCTCCAAATGCATATTTTTGTGCTGCTGTTGGATATTCATCTTTTGGTAAAGATCCAACTACTAATGGTAATTGAGATGCAGCACCATCCATAAAAAATCCAAAGACCAAAGCACCTGCTGTTAATTTTGGTGTTCTGCCTAAACCTGAAACTCCAGCTTCAGTTGTCGGTAAAAGTACCTGAGCCCAAGGTAAATCTGCTTCTGGTATATCTCCTGTACTTGGAGAATGAACACCACGTATTCTTATTTTTACTCTACCTTCTAAGCCATAAGGTGGAGTACTGTTTATCACAGTTGCAACAAACCATCGACTTCTATCTCCGTAATGCTCTAACATTATGCAAATACCTCATAGTTTCGTGATAACTTAGTTGCGTACAATGATACACTAACTTGAGAAGCTACAAACTTATATCGAAGAGAGTGAATCATGTAATCTCCAGTTTTTTCTAAATCAATTACGTCTGTTAATTCTGACGTATTATCTTGTGATGAGTTATTACTGTTAAATATAAACGATGCAATAGATGATACAGGAGCTCCAGCAGCTATAAAATTATAACCTGGTACTTCTGCTGTAATCATATTTTCTAACAAGAAAGCTTTCGTTGCCATATTCTCTACTTTCTTTCTATGATCTGATTTACTATTCTCATCATAGTAAGTTCGATAATCTGCATAAACATTCGATGAGGTGATCTGATGAAAGTACATCGATGGTTGATTATTATAATCATCAAATGCATCAAATACATTTTGTCTTGGTACTATCTCTTTATTTTTTAAATTTGTAAAATGAGTATTGCTTTTATATTCAGTTTCTAAAGAAGTATTTGAATTAATATCTGACACTGAAAATTTAGAATGAATAGCACCAGTATCAAGAAGTTTAAACGTACTATGTTGATTATCAAATACATGATGCTTAATAACCTGATACTCTGGATTTGTCCATCCTGGTGCTGAGTTTGTAAATGCAACAGATTGAACAAATGGTGCAGTCTTATATCGAGACTGATTGTTGAATGGAGGCTGTACTAAAATATTGTCTAATGAATCTAAAAATATTCCATCTTCTCTTATTGTAGAATACATGAAATATGGTGTGCCATTTACAGATGTACATCTATTCAATAACCATTTTATGGCTTGTAATGGAGTAAGATATGGAATAACAACTTTTATTGGCTTTTGTATTGGATCATCAGTTAGTTTTATTAATCCACGCTCATCACCTAATAAATTGTCATCCGTAAGTATCTTGTTGATAATTTCTACGGGTGTTCCAGTATATGATCGACTAAATTTTTTAAATCGATCAATATAATAAATTGGTTCGCATAGATCAAACTGAACCATAGCAGCTCTATCATTTGCTTTTACCATACTTCTCATATTTGTCATCACAAATTCTTTTTCGATAGTGTAACTATTTTCAGTTAAACTAAATACTTCGATAAAAACTTTTAATCTCTCAGTTCCTTTGAATTGAAGATGTCTATTTCCATCAAAAATAGAGTTATCATCGAGCATTGATACTCTACCTGTAAGATAAGGTCTATCTAAATTTTCAAATATGTCTATTTCTAAAATTGCACCAGACACGTCGAAAGTATTATCACCTGTAGCATTAGAGGTAATAACTGCCCTAGATATTCTATATTGTGATTGATTTGAAGTTGGCATTAGCTTTCGACTGATTTAAAGTACTCAGACACCACTTTTCTAATAATATCTTTTCTGAAAACTTTAATCTGTCTCAGCTCGTCGTTACGTTCTCTGAAATTGTCTTCAAAAGTTTTAGTCACAAGTCCTGATGGCGTCCTTGTTGTGATTTCAAATGGATCTACATCTTGCCATACTCCACTTGAGTTTTCGTAATGATGTACTCCATTTTTTTCTTCAGTTACAGAGATGACACGAAGATATTGTGCAATACCTTCATCATCATTGTATGTTAAAAATTGGTCTGTAGAGAATGCATTTGTATTGCTTGAACTGATAATGAATTGACCAATATCGATTTGTCTATCTTGTATGACTCCAGTATGTCCACTGTTATAACCAGTTACTGCTTGTCCTACAGTAAATAAAGTACCAATGTTATCATCAGCAACATCGCTGTTTAATTTTGTGCCTGTGATATCTCTACAGTTAGAGGTAATAGCTCTATCTGGAAAATTCTTTGTTAGCTGTTCTGATATTTCTTGTTCGGTTAATGGCCAACCAGATTCTCTTAATTGTTCATTTAGTAAGTAAAAGGTCCAATGATAATCCGTTGTTCCATATAATTTATATGACAAAGTATCGGCTCTATCACCATCAAGTATATTGTATTTCTGATAAAATACTACTTCGTCAGATACCTGATCGATTAAATCACTATAAACACTTATATTGTTAAATATAGAAGTTGAAACTTCATCACCAAATTTATATCCTACAACTGGAAAATTTTTAAAATACTGAGACATTAGTTATCACCAAATGTTACTATAGGGTCCTGATAATTTACGTTAAAATCAATGCTTAGATTTCGGTTTAATCGTGAAGGATCAAATCCTTGACGATCAGCTCCATCAGCAACTGCTATATCTGTTTCATTTATCTCAACTTCGTGTGTTTTACTTCTACCATCTAGTCCATCGTCACCTTTATGTAAAGCTCTTTCCTCTACAAAGTTTAATGTTAAAGTAGTTTCATTAAAATTACCATCTTCGTACATACCCATTTGAGTTGGATTATATGTAGCATTTACACCTCTTAAATAACATGGTAGCATTTCTGTACCTGGTATTTGTTTTCCATTGTGTTTCATTGTGATCTCAAACTTATTAGGAAATTCGTATCCTACAGCTACTCCAGTATCTCCAGCAACAATCTGTGTTGGGTACATTTCTGTTCTGAATTTTCTAACAATCTTTTGAATTGCTTCAGCTTCTTTTTTACTTGTAGGAATAAGCTGAAAAGTAAAAGAAAATTCTCTTATATTTGGATGTTCGAACAATGTCCTTTGATTAGGATTCAAAGTTGTTTGAGTAGCTCTTCTAAATGCTCCACCTACTTGAGCATTCACACTTGCTACCATTCCTGCAACACCCGCTCTTGCTAATGCACTGTTTGCTGCTGCACCAGGATTTCCTAACAATTGACTTCCAATTCCCATAATACCAGCACCAACAGCAGCTAAACCACCAGCACCAGCATTCAATGCTGCCTCTGTTACAGCTCCTAATTGACCTAATGCCAATTGATTATATATTGCCACATCTGCAAACTGAATGGCCTGAGGCATATACAATGTTATAGGTGCACCAACCGGTTCAACCATGGCTCTAGAATCAGCTTGAAAATCTACACCTGAAAATTGATTAAGTCTTTTTTGTAATTGGCCAGTAAGACTTCCAAAAGCT
>Ga0222719_10001091_pt1 | contig 26935 bp, 24 predicted proteins | sample C33_34DmetaG_FD_165039 | JGI IMG/M metagenome (GOLD analysis project Ga0222719, IMG submission 165039) | Estuarine water microbial communities from San Francisco Bay, California, United States - C33_34D | ecosystem: Environmental > Aquatic > Marine > Unclassified | place: USA: California...
GATTTAGAAATATTGAGGCTTTTACCAATGCCAACATTTATAACATCATCCTCCGGTAAGGCGGTTCCAAACATTCTGGTACTTCTAGTGCTAATGATAGGATTAATTATTCCAAGAATTCTCTGCATATAATAATCTGTAGATTTATGAGCAATAATTTTTGGTCTTTCTTTCTGTGTTGTTAAGTAATATGCAGTTCCGAAAGTATGATCTCCATGGTTATGGGTATAAATAATGGCTTTAATTGGATTGGAGTTTTTTTGTTTAAAAAGCTTATATATCTCTTCAGCCTCATAAGTACTGTCTGATGAATCAATAATAATGTTTCCACTATCACCTTCAACCATTATTGAATTAGCAATACCAAAGCCAATTGCTACATGTATTTTTCCACCAGGGGTATCATAAGAATATACCTTTCTTTCAAATTCTTTTGAGTGCTCTATAAGATTTTCTACTTGGGAGGTTTTTGGGATTTCAATTTCACTATCTTGTGGAGCGCAAGATAAAAGGAAAAAGCAAAATAAAAGACTTGATATATTTTTTGAAATCACAAATTTTTATTTTTTATAAAAAACTAAGCATTATTTCATCTACAATTAGATCAGATCCATCATCTGACGTCGCTGCTTTTGAAGAACCTGACCTCCATATAGTCACGACAGTCCAAAGGGTTGAGTCTGAAGAGTTATCCTTAAGATTAACTCTAAGAATATTCTCTGTAATAGTTCTAATGTCATCACGGTACATATATCTATCCCAGTAATATCTAGAATAATAATGATTCATTCTATCTGATTGAATTTTATCTTTGGTAGTTAGGTTGATATCAAATGTAAGGTTTGAATCAGCTGAATAAGTAAGACCTCTTTCTTGAAGTGCATACTTAAGATTATCTTTAAATCTTTCTAATTCAATAGGATTTATTTCAGCACTAACATTAGATTCATTTATCTTTATATAAAAGTCGTTATAATTGTCTAAGTTGAAAGTATCAACTGAATCAACTTCAATGTTAGTTTGAATACTATTACAACCGATTAATAGTATTAGTGTAAGTAGTGTTGTTATATTTTTCATAGAATTAATTATAAATTTAAATAGATTTTATTATGTTTAACCTTCAAGAACAAAAGTATATTCCTTTATTAGATATTAATGCTCAAATATATAACGAATCTGAATTTAATTGCAAGCATGTCCACTTAGATACAAATAGTGATGAAAAAGTTTTTATGGTTGCTTTTAGAACAATTCCAGAAGATTCAACTGGGGTAGCTCACATTCTTGAGCATACTGCCCTTTGTGGTTCCAAGAAATATCCTGTAAGAGATCCCTTTTTTATGATGATAAGAAGATCTCTTAATACATTTATGAATGCCTTCACATCAAGTGATTGGACAGCTTACCCTTTTGCAACTCTAAACAAAAAAGATTTTGATAATTTATTAGGGGTATATTTAGATTCATCATTCTTTCCAAATCTTGATAGCTTAGATTTTGCTCAAGAAGGCCATAGACTTGAATTCAAGGAGAAAAATAATCCTGACAGTGAGATTGAAATTAAAGGTGTTGTATATAATGAAATGAAGGGAGCAATGAGCTCCATTACAAGTCAATTGTGGCATGGTATGTCAAAACATTTGTACTCTTCATCAACATATAAACATAATAGTGGTGGAGACCCAGAAAATATTATTGATCTTACTCATGAAGATTTAGTTAATTTTCATAAAAAGCATTATCACCCATCTAATGCAACCTTTTTTACATTCGGTAAACTAGATCCTAAAGAAATTCAAAAATTTATTAAAGTTAATGTACTAGATAGCTTCTCTCCATCTAATGAAGTAGTAGCAGTGAGAAATGAAAAAAGACTATCTTCACCAAAAATAATATCTGATTTTTACAACCCTCAGCCTGGGGATGAAAACAATCACCATGTTGTAATTAGCTGGCTTCTAAATGAGAGTCATAATCCAGTAGAACTTCTGGAGACTTACTTAATGTCTAATATACTTTTAGATAATTCAGCGTCTCCCCTTCGAAAAGCTCTAGAGGGTTCAGAATTGGGCACGTCACCATCTCCCCTTACAGGACTTGAGGCAGATCAAAAAGAACTTGTTTTTGCGGCTGGTCTTGAAGGAGTAGATGCAAATAAGCAAATTGAAGTCGAAAAATTGATAATTGACTGTCTTGAATCGCTTGTTAAGGATGGGGTTCCAAAAGATTTAATAAACTCCTCTTTACATCAACTTGAAATAAGGCAAAGAGAAATAACAGGTTCAGGCATGCCATTTGGGCTTCAAATAATGTTAAATTGTTTACCAGCTTGTATACATAATGACAATCCTCTTGAAATTCTAGACCTAGACAATGCATTTGATACTATTAAAAAAAATTTAAAATCAGAAAATTATATTGAAAAGCTCATAGAAAAAAATCTTATTTTAAATGCGCATAGGTTGAATTACTCTCTTGTACCAGACACTGAATTCAATAAAAAAAATGAAGATAAAATCCAGCAAAAAGTCTTTGAAAAAACTAGGGATTTATCACAAAAAGAAAAGGAAGATATTGTAAGGCTAGCTAACGAGCTTGAAACCAGACAGAATGCACAAGATGATCCTGAGATTCTTCCAAAGGTAACAAAAGACGACATCCCTCTTTCAAGAAACTATGCATCTCCAGTAATAACAGAAACTAATACAAATTCTAATTATTTTTACAAAACTGGTACAAACGGTATCGTTTATCATTCTATGTTATTTCCATGCGATGCTTTAAACCAGGATGAGTTAAGTGTTGCAAACCTTTTTACAAGCACATTAACAGATATTGGCCTTGGTCATGATTCATATGAAGATATTCAAAGATATCAATCTTCAATAACTGGCGGCATTTCTGCTTCCTTTATTACTTTACCGAATGATGATGGCAACTCATATAAATTAGCTTTAAAGCTCTCATCCAAGAGCTTAGAAAAAAATGATCTGCTAATGCAGGATTTGATGCTAAAAACAATTAGTGATTCAAATTTTAACGAATCAAAGAGAATTAAAGAGTTGCTAGAGTTTATATCTGCAGATAACGAAAAATCTGTAATTCAAAATGGTCATATCCTATCAATGAGTAATGCTGCATCTCAAATAACAGATATTGCAGCAACTAATGATTTAACTTCAGGCTTAAGATTTATACATAATACAAATAAATTATCTAAGTTAGTAAGTGATAAGAATGAATTTGATATATATTTAAATTCGTTGCACTCCATTAAAAATAAGCTATCAAAAACACCTAACTATTTATTTACTGCCTCATCATTACATCAATCCGACCTTAAACTAAATACTATATTTAATTCAGAAACTTTTGATTTAAATAATCAAGATTTTGTTGATGTTCAAAATAACTCAGTTGGCTGGGTTACTGGATCGCAAGTATGTTTTTGTGCAGAAGCTTTCCCATCAGTTGATTCAAAGCATGAGGATGCTCCTGCTTTAACTGTTCTTGGAACTGTATTGCGTAATGGCTATCTTCATTCGGCAATTAGAGAGAAAGGCGGTGCTTATGGATCTGGCGCTACTCAAGATTCAAATAATAAAGTATTTAAATTTTTCTCTTATAGGGATCCAAAATGTACAGAAACGTTTGAAGAATTTAAAAATTCTAGAGCATGGTCTTTGAAAAACATATCAAATGATCAGCTTGAAGAAGGTGTGCTAGGGGTTATCTCAAGTATAGATAAGCCATTATCTCCTTACGGTGAAGCAATGAGTGATTTTATGAGTGAGCTTGATAATAAAACACAAGAAGAGCGCTTGCTTTTTAGATCAAGAGTAAAAGAATGTACTTTAGAAGATCTTGTAAAAGTTTCCGAAAAGTATTTATTTAATGATTCTAAAAAATCCGTTATAGCTGGTGAGAACTTTACCGAAGAGCTTTCTAAGCTTAATTTTGATATAAAAAATATCTAATTTAGAAGAAAAAGAACCTTTTCCTCTTTAGCTCTTTTGCACATCCCCAGTATTGCTGTTGATATTTCGTAGATCTTGTTTGGACTCTATCTGCTACTTTAATTAACCAGGGTTTTTTTCTATAAGTTTTTTTCTTAAACCCTCCATATCCCTCATGATAGGCGAGATAAAGTGAACGCGCATCTAGCCTATCAAAACCTTGATAGTAGCCTTTGCTTGCATACCAACCTATAAAATCTGCTGAATCTCTAAAATCTTTTCTGTTTGCCCTAGTGTTTCCAGTTTCCTCTTTATAATCTTCCCAGGTCATATTTAGAGCTTGTGAGTAGCCAACTGCAGTTGATTTTCTTTTCCATGGAATAACCCATAGTAATTTTGTTCTCTCAGGCTTTGCATCTGATTGAAAGCTTGATTCTTGATATACAAAAGACATTAATACATACGGTGGTATTTTCCATCTTTTTTCAGACTTCATAACAGCCTTATACCAACTCTTTTTTTCTTCAAAAATTAAACATATATTGTCAGGATTCTTGGGAGGTGTTGCCATGCAGGATTGAAGCGTTAAGCCTAACAAAAATATCAATGAAACTTTTAAATATTTAATACTCATTAAATTTTTTCACCTGGTTCAAAGCCTCTAAAAGTTTTAAAACGAGGGAATCTTAAGCTGAAGTGCTCTCCCTCAATACTTTGAGTTATAGCATCGGCTCTAATTTCAATTAATTGGCCTATTAAAGAATCTTTAGCTTTCCAAAATTTTTCTCTATCGTCGTCTGTGAGACCGCTTCCAACACTCAAAGAGAAAAACTTACCATCGTCCTCTCCTTCAACTGAAAACGCCCCAAGCTTACCCTCATGCTTGCCAGTACCTTCTTGAATTTGAGTAACCTTTAGAGTAACTTCTATAAAAGGTTTTATCTTAAGCCAAGCGTGACTTCTTTTAGATTCGTATATATCGTTAATTGGTTTGATCATTAACCCCTCATAACCCTCTTCCAATGCCTTCTTATTCATACCTGAAAATGTTTTTTGGCCATCTTTGGTATCAAAATCTAAGATTACATATTCAACCGGTTTAATACAAGAGTTGAAACTTTTTGACAGATCATTAAGCAAATCTTTTCTTTCTAGACTATTGAGCTTACTTTTACCTTTATTAAATTCTTCTAAAGGTACTATGTCAAATAGAGCTAGATAAGCATCATCAGTTTTAGCATTAGTTTTGCGATGTACTTGCTTCATGAGAGACTGAAAGTCATCACTGACTACCTCTCCATCAAATACTAGATTATTAAATTCTTTCTTATTAAGTGCATCTTCTATATGCGGAAAATTACCTAAAATTTTTCCATTTCTGCTATAAAGAGTTGTGCTATTGTTTTTTGTAATAGCTATGACTCTAACCCCATCATATTTATATTCAACGAGACATTTTCCTTGAATTTTTTTTGGATGTTTGGCGCCATCATGAGCTAACATACATGAGAAAACAGGTACGCTATATTTTAATCCCATTTTTTTTGAAACATTATTGACTGTTTTCTGACTTACTCCGCATCTGAGATCTTTTATTAAAATTCTTCTATACCAATCATTCCATTGTTCTGAGGTAGCTAGTGACATTAAATGTAAAATTTCATCTCTAGCAGCATGGCCAGTTCTCTCCCTATTTATTAGAAGCTGTGCAGACAATTTAAATTTATCCCAATCAAGTCCATTCCCACCATCACTAGATTCAGGAACTTGTTTAACCCCAAATGTTACCAAAGCATCCAAACACATTGATAACCCCTCTTGTAAAACAATATCATGAAGATTATCTTCTATAACCCCTTCTTTAAATAACCTACTATTGTCACTTTCTAATTTCTGAATTATTTTCCAGGGTTTCATTTTAATTAAGAATCATAATTATTTATTTTCTAAACCACTAAGCTGTTTTAATCTCATAATTTCCTGTGCCTGGGATTCAATATGTGAAATCATTTGTTTTGATATAGGCATTCTTTCTTGATCACATATATTTGCATAAAATTTTTCAGAAAACTGATAAGCAAAATTAACCATTTCTTTTACTGAACTCAATGGATCAGATACGTTATTCAAATCTGCTGCCAAAAGAATAGCAAAAGTTTCTGTTTCATTTTCAAAAGTTCCAGGATTTAAAGCATTTGCTATACGAAATGACTCTTTATTATTTGTATCTTTAATTACAAAAAAACCGTTAGTAAGAATAGCATTTGAATTTGTCATAAAGCCATATATTTGGTCGATATCAAACATAGATTTATCGTTGGATATTAAATTAAGCACAACAAGTTTTTGTTCTTGATATTCAATATCATGTTCATTGAAGTCAAAGGCTTTTTGAGATTTTAGTTCTATTTCATCTATCTCTTTTATCTCAAAAGAATCTGTAACAGGTTCAATCTTTACCTTTAGATCTCCAGAACTTGAAATTTTTCTAATGAATAGAAATGTAATAATTAAAAAAATTAGAACAGATAAACCAATTAGATATATGTCAATATTTTGTTCCATTAGGCCTCAGCAAATTCTAATGCTTGATTTACATCAACGGATACCATTCTTGAAACACCGGCCTCCTGCATTGTTACACCCATCAAATGATCACTCTTTTCCATTGATACTTTGTTATGAGTGATGAAGATAAATTGGACTGTTTTTGACATCTCTTCAACCATATTTATAAAACGCATTGTATTTAGATCATCAAGAGGAGCATCTACCTCATCTAATATACAAAATGGTGCAGGATTGAGTTCAAATATTGCAAAAACTAGTGCTAAAGCAGTTAAAGCTTTTTCACCACCAGATAATTGTGAAATAGAAGAATTTTTCTTACCTGGAGGCCTTGCCATAATAACCACACCAGCATTTAATGCATCATCCTCAGTCAAAGCTAACTCAGCTATACCACCACCAAATAATTTTGAGAATACCTCTTTCATTCTATTATTAATAGCATCAAAGCTATCTTGAAATCTTGTCTTTGTTTCTATATCAATTGTCTTAATAGCTCCAGTAAGCTTTTCAAGGGCCTCGGTTAAGTCATTATACTGAATATCTAATTCTTCCTTTCTTTTTGATTCGGATGCAATTTCTTCAGGAGCTGCTAAGTTAATTGCTCCAAGACGAATAATTTTAGCTTGGATGTCTGTCAGACTATTCTGCAACTCATTAATATCCATATTTTCATACTTTGAAAAATCAATATTTTCTATATTTACTCCAGATTCTGCAATTTTAGTATTAGCATTATCTAAATTTATTTCATGGGTTTTAAGCTCAAGTCTAAGGTTGGTAACCTTCTCACCAATGGCTTTTAAATCTAGATCAGCAATAGACTTTTGATTTTCTAATTCTCTTAAACTGTTATTAAATTCTGACTGCTTTTGTCTAATGTCAGTTAATTTTGATTCAGCAATAGAGCTTTTTTCAACAAGATCTGACATAACTTTTTGAATTTCAAGTTTTTTAGCCTTGCCATCTGAAATCATATTATTAAGCTCTTTTTGTCTTTCTAAATATTCCTCCGGTGAAGCTAGGTTAAATGACCCTAATTCAGCAATATTTTTTTGAATCTCATCTAGTGAGTTCTCCAGGCTTGCAAGATCTGCTCCTGCATACTTAGATGAATCTAGTTCAGATAAACTTATACCAGCTTTATCCAATACCATGGAAGCATTTTCTAGATTAATCTCGTGCGTTCTTAACTCAAGCCTGTAATCAGAAATATTCTTTTCCAAACTTCGCAGCTCATTCGATACTAATGATTTGCTGCTATCTAAGTCTCGAATTTTTTCATCAACATTAAACTGGTTTTCCAACCTAGAGTCCAGTTCATTTTTAATTTTTATATTCTTTTCTTTTAACTCAGATAATTCTTTATTTTTAGACAATGCATCTTCAGATGTTGTTTTGATAAGGTCTTCTAGCTGATTCTTTCTATTCAAAAAATCAGCTGTATAATTTTTAGATTGATCTGATGCAATTTTAAGAATATTTATTAGCAGTGCTTTTAATTCATGAACCTTGGAGTTTAATGAATCTGCTTTGGAGCCAAATGCTTTTAATAGTTCGGTAATAGAATCAAGTAAATGAATAGCTTTTTCTTTTGGAGTTAAGTGTTCGTTATTAGCCTCTTTTTGCAATGCATCAGAATAATTACTGCTTGCTTTCTCAAAATCTAATCTTGCGTTCTCTTCTATCTTATTGAGGTTCTGAAGTGCCCCTTCAAGTCTTGCAATATCAGCCTCAATAGAATATTTTTGTTGTTGAAGAATTTTAATTTCTTCAGTAATCTCAGTCTGGTCTGCTTTAACTGCATCTACAATATTTTGTTTTGAGTCGAGTTCATGTTGTTTTTGAGCAATTTTTTCCTCTAAGGGATCTACTGAGACATCAATAATGCTTTTTTGCTTAAGAGCGTCAAGAGCTTTCACAATAGCGATATCTAGCTTTAATTCTTTTTCTTTAGGGCTTAAATCCTTAAAGCTTGATTCTTTTTCAACAGCATCTTGATAGCTTGTTTTTGCTCTTTCGAGAGCATCTGTATTAGAAATTTCTAATTTGCTAACATTTTGAAGGTCCGATTCATATTTAGCTATTTCAGCACCTATCGAATAGAAGTTTTTTTGAGCATTTTCATATGCATCTACAACAGAAGCATTTTGTGTTCTATGTTCATCGATTTGAGCTTGTTTTGAATCTGACTCAGCCTGCTTGATTTTTAAATCTCTATTTAAGGCATCAAGATTTTTTTGAAGTTTATCTCGATTATTTTTAGCCTCAAGTGAGTATAGTATTGCAATATCAGTTTGCTTCTGACTTTCATCTTTTTTAAATTGATTATATTTTTCTGCAGCATTTGCTTGATTCTCGAGTCTTCTGATTAACCTCTCAATCTCATCTTTAATATCTTTAACTCTAGATAAATTTTCTTTAGTTTTTTTTATTCTACTCTCAGTTTCTCTTCTTCTTTCTCTATATTTTGAAACTCCAGCAGCCTCTTCAATATGGGTTCTTAACTCTTCAGGCTTGGCGCTTACTAATTTACTAACCATGCCTTGCTCAATAATTGCATATGAGCTTGGACCTAGTCCCGTTCCTAAGAATATGTCTTGAACATCTTTTCTTCTACATTTTGTGCTATTAATAAAATAGGTAGATTGAGCATCTCTAGTCATAACTCTTTTAATCGAAATTTCATTGAATGAGGCGTATTCGCCACCAATTTTTCCACTTGAGTTATCAAATAATAGTTCGATACTGCATTGCCCAGAAGGTTTTCTATTTTCAGATCCATTAAAAATAACATCGACCATAGATTCGCCACGAAGATTTTTTGCAGATAGTTCTCCAAGAACCCATCTAACAGCATCAATAACATTAGACTTACCACAACCATTAGGCCCGACAACACCCACTAAATTCGTCGGAAAAGATATCTTCGTTGGATCTACGAAACTTTTAAAACCTGATAGTTTTATATGATTTAGCTGCATTTTTGAGAATAATTTTCTTACCTTTATATTAAACTATTGTTCTCTTTTTAACCATTCATTTGGCCTAATATTATAGGTATTTATATGGTTATTTTGATCAAATAATAAGGCATTTTCAGAAAAATAATCTAAGTTTTTTTCAACACAAAATAATGATGCTTTTAGTTCTAAAGTTTCTTGATTCAGGTAGGCTGAAGCAAGGTCAAATCCAGGAATTGAAGAATTATTATTACCTAATGAAACTTCGAAAGAATTCTGAAAATTTTGACTTGCAATAGGTATGTTCGGGCCATTCATAATAAACAAAGAAATATTTCCTTTATAATTTTCACAATCAGCAGGTGGAGAAAGATTAAGAATAAATTTAGAGTTTGCAAAAATAGGAAACTTTAAATCTCGAAGTTGAGTGTACAAAGTATAAAAAATAAACTTTTCATCCGATGTCATGAAGTATTTTTCTGAAAAAGATATAAGACTTTCAGCTGCTTGAAGCTTCTGCTCTGACATAGCTTTTTGTATATAACTTTGGGCCCAATAAAGTTTGCTTTCTTCATCAATAATTGCATCAAATGAGTTAAATAGATTCACTGGTATTTCATTGTCCTGCTCGATTATTAAAAATATTTTATTATTTATTTCTTGTTCTTTCATAGAACCAAGAAAAGAATATTTACCAACGAATGAAAATAAACAAAAAATTAAAATTAAAAATGAAATGCCAAAAATATACCCTTTATTTTTTGTTTTTGGTGCCAATAAGTAGGCATATACAGGAAATAATGAAATGAAAGCTAGCAAATAAACTATTATCATTATGTTCTTTTTCTGAAAAAGAAAAAAAGAAGAATTAGCATTAAAAACAAACCAGGTGCAAACCACAGAAAGTATGTATCTTTGCTTAAACCTGGGTTATATAAAACCTGATTGCCAAACCTGTCAGATAAAAATTCTTTTATTTCTTTATCTGATTTTCCCTCTTTTATTAACTGTATTATTTTTGATTTTATATCTTCAGAAACCGGTGCATTTGAGCTGGCCAGAGAGCCGCTTGTGCATTTTGGACACCTAATTTCTTTAATTAATGTATAAAATCTTTTTTCATCTTCAATACTATCAAACTCATAGAGAGATTCACCTACAGTAAAGCTAGAAAATATTATTGAGAAAAATAAAAAAATCTTAATTAGCATTAAAGATATTCTCCTTCATAATAACGGGCTTGAATACATCATTCCAAATCATGTCATTCACCTCACCTCTATAATGAACAATAATTTTTCCATCATTTAATAAAAATGTTTCTGGCGCGCCAGTGACTCCAAGGTCTAAAGCAAGCTCTCCTTTGTAATCATGAATAATATATTTATACGGGTCACCAAACTTTGTTATCCAATTTATAGCGTCATCTTTTTCATCTTTATAATTAAGGCCAATAATTGGTATATTGTTAGATTCCAATTTAGCTAAAAAACCATGCTCTATTCGACACGTTATACACCAGCTAGCCCAAACATTAATTAAATAGCTACCATCTAAGTCTTTAACACTAAAAACTCTTTCAGAATATAAATCTTTAATCTCAAAATCCGGCATATTAGAAGTAGTGAAATCTGCTCCTGGGTAGTATTTATCATCGTTTATGTATAGATAAAAAAATGTAAAAAACATTAAAGCGGTGCTAATTATTATAAATCTAATAAAAATAGTCATGGCCTTGATCTCGATAAAGAATGAGCAAGCAACAACCCCGCAACCACCATCATAATTGCAGAAAACCATATCCATCTAATAAATATATTAAATTGAATATTTACAATCCAACTTCCGTCATCAAGCTGGTCACCAATTGTTAGATAAATATCTTTTAAAAAAGATGCATGAATAGCAGTTTCTGTAGTGACTTGTCCTCGAGCAAAATATTTTCTTTTCTCTGGGGTTAAGGTAAAAGTTTTTCCATTTGGATTTTCTATTAAAAAGTCTGCTTTTACAGAATCAAAATTTGGTCCAGGAACCATTCTCAAGTTTTTTAAAGTTATTTGATGGTCTTTATATATTTCTGTTTCATTGATTTTGATATTTATAGCCCTTTCGGAACTTAGATTGTCATTTAAAGCTATCGATATTATTAAGAGACCCAAGCCACAATGTGCGATAACGCTGAAGATATTGGTAAACTTTCTGTATACAAAGTAAAAATAAATCACAATCATATATCGTATGATAATTATTGAGCCTATTAGCAATGATGCTAATGTCCACAAATTAGTTATTGAAAACTGAAAAAAAGCTAGGATAACTATCGTTGCTGAAAATGTTAGTGATATAGGTAAGGGCTGAAAAAGCGATTTTATATTTAAGCTCTGCTGCCATTTTGAATCAATTGAAAAGTATAAAAAAATACATGCTATTAATGTTATAGGTACAAAAATTGCGTTATAAAAAGGAGCTCCGACACTTATCTTTTGATTGTATATAAATTCATATATTAAAGGGTACAAGACGCCTAGCATTGTTGAAAAAATTAAGGTTCCAAAGAAGATATTATTTAAAGATATAAATGATTCTTTTGATAAAGAGGCAATCTTTTTATTTGAAAGGAGAAGATTAAATCTAAATGAGAAGAGTAATAAAGAAACCATTACAAGAAGTCCGATAAATGCAAGAAGATATAATCCTCTTTCAGGATCATTTGCAAACGAATGAACACTATCAATAATCCCAGATCTAACTATGAAAGCTCCAAATAAACTTAAAGAGAAGACAAGAATAGATAGCAATAATGTCCATATTCTTAAAATAGATGATTTTGAAGACGCACTTAAAGAATGAACAAACGCAGTAGCTGCAAGCCAAGGCATCAAGGCAACATTTTCAACTGGGTCCCAAAACCAGTACCCTCCCCAGCCAAGCTCGTAATATGCCCACCAACTACCCAATGCAATCCCTAGAGTAAGAAAAGACCATGAAGCAAGTGACCAGGATCTAACTTGCTTTTCCCATTTAATTTCTGGCTTACCTTCAAATAAAAATGCTATAGCCTGTCCAAAAGCTATTACAAAGCCAACATAACCCATATATAACATGGGAGGATGGATTGCCAAAAGCGGGTCTTGCAAAACTGGATTGATATCAGCACCATTTTCTGGAGGCACAGGAAGAATAGTTTCAAATGGATTTGATGTTAATAATAAAAATAATAAAAATCCGACAGACGTTATCGATATGACTCCAAGCGTTCTTGCCTTTAAAAGTTGATCATTAGAAGTGGATAAATTGTATACAGCGCCCCATGATGTTAAGAAAATAATCCAAAGAAACATTGAGCCCTCATGAGCGCTCCAAATAGATGAAATTTTATAAAAAACTGGAAGATTAATATTGGAGTGTTGAGCAATATATAAAACACTAAAGTTATCACTTATTGCTAACCAAACATATACAAAGAATGAGGATAAAAATATAAAAAAACTGTGCGAATATATTCTAGAAACTAGGTTAATAATAAATATATCTTTAGAGTTTAAAAAGAATGAAAAGATAAAGCATATAAAAAACAATCCTGTTGAAAGAATGGAAAGGAAATGGGCTATCTCTATTAACATTTAATTTTTTATATCGATGCTTGGAGGCATGTAATTTTCATCATGTTTTGCTAAAACATCCTCTGCTACTAGAGTTTTATCTCTTAAGTAGCCCAGAACAACAACACCGCTACCCTCTTTAAACAAATCTGGGACAATGCCATCAAACTCAACATTTATTGATCCCTGATAATCTGTTATTACAAAAGAAATATTTGTCTTGTCTCTAAGAACAGAGCCTTCTAAAACCATACCACCAACTTTAATTCTTTTGTTGTTAGGTATTTCTTCTTTAAATATTTCAGAGGGTGTAAAGAAAAAGTCTAGATTAGAATCAAGAGCACGAATAATTAGAAATGAGCCAGTTGCTGAGGTGGCTAAAATTAATAAAACTGTTATTAATCTTTGTTTTCTAATAGCTTTCATTTTAATTTCTTAGTGATTTTTTTAATACTCATTTTATAGAAAATAAATGTAGCTAAAATGGATAGGAAAACAATTATGAGGACAGTCCAAACAAAAATACCATGATTTTGACCGTTTTGACTTTGCATTAAAAAGGCCTCAGCCAAAGAATTAAATTCAAAATTAAACATAGTTTTTTATCCATGATTTATTTCTTTCTCTTCTCAGTATCTGTAATTTTGATGAAAGAATAACTAAGCACGTAACTATTCCAGCAAAACCAACTATTGAACCAAATAGTGGATACAGCATAACTAAATCTATAGCAGGTTTATCTGATATTGTTATTGATGCTGGTTGGTGAAGGGTGCTCCACCACTCCACAGACATTTTAATGATTGGAATATTTACTGAGCCAACAAGAACTAATATTGAAAGAAACTTATCTGCTTTTTCGTGGTTACTAAACGAATCATGCAAAGATATTAAGCCAAGATACATAATAAATAGTATCAAAGTGGACACAATTCTTGCATCCCAAACCCACCAAGTTCCCCATGTGGGTATTCCCCATATTGATCCTGAAATTAGTGCTATAAATGTTGTAATAGCACCAATGGGAGCTATAGATCTTACTAGATATGCTGAAAGTTTAACTTTCCATATAAGAAAAATAGCGCTCGCTATCGCCATTGCAATATACAAGGATTGAGAAATAAAAGAAGCAGGTACATGAAGATAAATAATCCTATATGAATTACCTTGCACAAAGTCTTCTGGAGTAACAAATAGCCCCCAAAAAATAGAAACCAAATACAATACCAATGAGATATAGAAAATATACGAATAAGCCCTATCTACCTGATACATGTAGGTCTTAGGCGAAGCAAATTGATGTATAAATTTTTTTATCACAATAAGATATTCTCTATGACCAAAAATTATTCTAAGTGAGCTCTAATAATATAAGAAATAATTAATGGAATTAAAAATATTATAATCGATAAGACGCCTAAAAGCAGAGCAACAAAACCCAAATAATTTAAATTAAGATTAATAGAAATAACAGCTTTCCCCAAAACAATTAGCAATGGAAGTAATAGTGGTAATGTTACTAGGGTGCCAAGAACTGACCCCTTCGTAAGACTTAAGGCATTACCAAAACTAAAAACATTAATAAATATATATGTTGTTATAAGCAAAATAGGAAATAAATTAATAGCAAGATTACCTGAGTTAGTAAAACCCAAACAAAACAAAGATCCAATAATAGATATAGGCACCCCTATTAATAACCAATAAATAAAAATTTTCACAGCAATAATATAAGGAAAACTAATATTTGAAATTGCAAACTGCTCCAGCGAACCATCATTAAAGTCTTCTAAAAAAATATCTTCAGTTGCTAACATCATTACAAGAAGTATCGCTATCCATAAAACTACAAAAAATGACTGACCTAAATCTTTGTTAGATATTTCAACAGTCAAAGGGAAGGCAACCATTATTAAAATAAATACCAAAATAGGTCCAAGCCATCCTCTAGATTTATTTCTAAGTTTAAGTAATTCAAATTTTATTATATTCATACTTGGTCACTTAAATTTAATTTTTCTGAATTGATACCCAAGGAAATATGCGAAGAAAACAAAATTGATTTTTTAAGCTTTAACTCATTATTTAAGAAACTGCATAAGTAATTTTGAGATTGAGTATCTAGGCCTACACATGGCTCATCTAGAAGAATTAGATCAGAATTATTTAAAAAGACTCTTAATAGAGCAATCTTCTTTTGCTGACCAAATGACAAGCTTGATAGATTTATATCAAGACTTTTATCTAATCCAAATTCAATAAGGTGCTGTTTGAGGTCTGGGTGATTAATTATATTAAGAAGCGATAAGTTTTCCTCTACTGTAAGATACTGTTTTAAGGCATTTTTATGCCCTAAAAAACATATTTGTTTATCAAGTTTTTTTTCTATTTCACCCTTAACTTGATTTGTTAAGCCGCATATAATTTTTAAAAGAGTTGTCTTACCAGAACCATTATCTCCCTGGATATGAATAGCTTTTCCTGCCATAAGCTCAAAGGAAATATTTTGAAATAATTTCTTTTCATTAATTTTATAACTTAGGTTTGTTGCTTTAACTTTTGGATGCATTATAGAAATCTAGTGTGAGATTTTTTGTTCTTATTATAAGTGGTGAAAGAGGTTTTTGTGGATCAATTCTTGAATAAAGTCTTTTTGCAATTTCAGAGAATGGAGCTGTATTAAAAGATCCAATTCCTCCAACAGAAAAATATAAACTCTTGGAAAAATAAATTCCTTGTTCCAAATCTGGAATACTTCTGATCAAGGTATTAATCTTTTTTACGTTTTGTAAAAAATTTTTTTTCTTTAAATTAAATTCAAACCATCCCCATGATGATAAGCCTATTAAAGCTATTTTTTTTAGTGCCTCTTTGGCTTGAGTATTTGGAAAAGAAGATGGTGGAAGTAATACGATTAATTCACCCTTAGAAAATGCAATTAAATCGTCAAGATTTTTCTCGATATCATTTTTTGTTTCAAAATTGAGATGCAGATACTCTTCGTATTTATTATTTGGAGGTAACTTTATACCTTTGAGCCTAATTTTTGAGCCAAGAACTATGTAAGTAACTAATTCTTGGCTCAAAATTATTCTATATCTTTGCTAAAGCTTGTTCAAAGTCAGCAATTATATCGTCAACATGCTCTAACCCGATAGAAAGCCTTACATATCCTGGAGTGATTCCAGCAGCTAATAACTCTTCCTCATTAAGCTGGCTGTGAGTTGTGCTGCCTGGATGGATTGCTAGACTTCTAGAGTCACCAATATTTGCAACGTGATAAACCATCTCTAAAGCATTAATAAATTTCTTACCTGCCTCAATTCCACCTTTAATTTCAAAACCCATGAGACCTCCATTACCTTTGGATAAGTATTTGTCTGCTCTTTCTTTTGCATAACCTTCCATATGAGATGGATAGCTAACTCTTTCTACAGAATCATGATTTGAAAGATATTCTGCTACTTTTTCAGCATTGCTTGAATGCTCTCTCATTCTAAGAGCTAATGTCTCTAAGCCTTGAATGAACATAAATGCATTAAATGGACTCATGGCCGCACCCATATCTCTTAAAATGGTTGTTCTAGCTTTGAGTATGTAAGCAATTGGACCTAAAGGCTTTACTGCTTCTGTCCAAATTGCACCACCATAAGACGGATCTGGATTATTGAGTGCTGGCTGTCTTTCAGGGAAAGCTTCCCAATCAAAATTACCGCTATCAACAATAATTCCTCCGATTGATGTTCCATGACCACCTATAAATTTTGTTGTTGAATGAATTACAACCGCTGCGCCATGATCAAATGGCTTACAAATAACTGGAGCCGCTGTATTATCAACTATCAATGGAATGCCTAAAGGTCTTCCTATTTCCGCTACTTCAGATATTGGAAATACTTCAAAACTTGGATTAGGTAAAACCTCACCGTAGTAGGCTCTTGTTTTATCATCAGTTGCATTAGCAAAATTTTGTGGATCTGAAGGGTCAACAAACCTTACCTCAATACCCATATCTGAAAAAACATTTTTGAACTGGTTGTATGTTCCTCCGTAAAGATGTGCTGAAGCAACAATATTGTCGCCATTCTTTGCTATATTTTGAATTGCATAGGCTGAAGCAGCTTGGCCTGATGCAACTGCCAATGCCCCTACACCACCTTCAAGAGCTGCAATCCTGTCTTCTAAGACAGCACATGTTGGGTTCATGATCCTTGAATAAATATTACCAAGTTCAGATAAAGCAAATAAGTTTGCTGCATGCTCTGTATCGTCAAATTGGAAGCTTGTTGTTTGATGAATTGGTACAGCTACTGAATTAGTATTTTCGTCTTTTCTCCATCCTGCATGAAGACCAATAGTTTCTGGGTTTGTGTATGTTTTGCTCATAATATTTCCTATATATATTAATAATAAATTAAAACATCAACTGGGAGAATATAGTTACAAGTTCTCTTTAGCCTATTTTTTAGCGCCGGCAAGCTGATATCAAATAAGCGCTTACACATTATATTTTATATCTACTAATAACAACAGGCCAAGATACTATTTACTAGCATGTTTAGTTTAAATAACTATAATTATACAAAAACACATGTAAATAAAATTATGGCAAAAAAATATAATAATTTCAGAGTTGGTGGATCACCTCATAACGTCAATGAGGACTATGCAGTATGGACTAATGATTTGCTCGAAAGAGTAATAGCAAGTAAAACGGTTATTCAGCCTGGCAAGTGCACACAAGGCCATAAGTTAATTGATTCAGATGTTGTTTACGTCATAACAAACGGAAGAGGCTCCATGGAAGTTGTTGAGTATATGAACTCCGACGAGGGGCATGGATCTGATCCTTCTTATGGAGTTGAGCACAAAGACTCTTATGATTTAACTGCAGGTGATGTGGTTTTAGTTCAATCTGGAGACTACTGTAAAGTTATTAATCTCTCCGAACATGACCAACTTACCTATTTAAGAATCTTTGATCGTGGTGGTTGGAGAAAATAATTATTTTTTTATTTTAAAATAATTTCTGCAACTATTGGATAGTGATCAGAAACTCCCTCTTTAGTTTCTGGATCGAACCATTTAGGCTTTCCGGTATCCTTGTAAGTATTAAATTTAATTTTAAAAACATCAATAGAACTTTCTTCGAAAGCAATTCCTCTATTCCTTGAAACCATTATAGTATCAAGAAAATCCCAAGATTTACCCCTGCTGTAGTAGTAAGTACCTAGACATGAGTCACAACCTTCTCTATGAGCAACATACCAATAATCTTCTTGGTTTTTATATATATCAAATTTTTTATCATCTTTTTTAGTGAGGTTAAAATCACCTAATACTATTGCAGGCTCAGAGTGACTTCTTATTAACTCTTTTAATTTCTCAAATGATTCAATCCTCATCTGCACAGGATGAAAATTTGATGGAAAATGAACATTATAAAATTTAAGTGTTTTCTCATTAACTTTTATATCCACTTCAAAAATTGGTCTAGTATCTATAGTTTCAAAATTAGGAGAAAAATCTACATAATGCAGCTTGGGATTCATAATTTTATATTTACTTATAAAGGCGGTATCTACGCCTCTTTTATCATTGCTTTCCAGCAGTTGAAAGTCTATATATCCATATGGCTTTAGAAGAAGAAATAGCTGTTCTAAAATATTCATATTTTCAATTTCTTGCAAGCCTAAAATATCCGCTCCGTCTCTATCATAAGAAACAATAACTTCTAAAAGATTTTGTAATTTTGCATTCTTAGTCTCTTCATTCCAGTCTTGAAAAAAACATTCCATTCTCCATCTATTAACAGTAATAGAATTACATGAATTTTTATGTTTTTTAGATTGTTTCAATTCTATGGGCAGAAATGCTTTGTCATCTTTCTCAGGATCATCAAGGGTATCGAATAAGTTCTGAGCATTAATAGACATAACAGTTATATTTTCAGCCTGCAGACCAAATGAAATAAAAAAAAGAAGTAGAAAAATCTGAATACGTTTAAACACTCAAAGATCTCTAATCTTTAACTTTAAATCAAAGGGTAAGACTTCACTCAAGTTATTTAACGATTTATATTCTAGCAATGTATCAAGCTTACTATCATTGAATTCTGTAACCTTTCTTGTGTTTAAGTTCATGTGCGCCAACACCGTTTCAAAAATAGCTGATAATTCATTATTTTCATTTTGAAGAATACCAACAAAATGAAGAAGTTTTTTATTTAAATTTGCTAGATAGAATGAGGGATATACCTTGTCTCCTAACTTAAATTCTCTCAAGTATCTAATACTGTCCTCAAGAGTAAATGTAGAAAAACCACTTTGTAAGTATTTATCATCAAAACCAAGATCACTGCAGTACATATCGGTATAAACACTATCAAAAAGTTTGTAGTAGTAGTTAACATTCATGTGACCATTGTGGTCACACATTTCTTGAGAAACTATTATTGGCTTTGATATATAAGGTAGTTTTTGCATGTAGTTAGTATGGATTAAAAAAAAAGCCCAGTAAACTGGGCTTTTCAATAATTTCTAATCTCTTAGAATTTTGCTCCAAACTGAACACCCCATGTTCTTGGGTCAGTGAATGATCCAAGCAATGAACCACCACCTACGTTACTTGATTCACGAAGTGAGTTTATATGCTGCTGATCTCTTATGTTTTTAATATAAAGACCTGCATACCATTCATCACTATTTGGAGTATATCTAATTAATAAATCCATTGAATCACGAGCATCTATTTTCATTCTATCCATATTGAATATGCTTAAATCAGCAGCTCCTGTATATCTATAAGAAAGTCTTGCAGAAGTAACTCCATTACTTGAGTTAAAGTCTTGAGTTAAAGACATGCCATATGATTTATCAGCAGATCCTGGAAGATTATTTCCTTTTATACTTTGTGCAATACCTACAACACCTGCACAACCATTTGTGTAAAGTCCTGGAACTGAACAGTTATAACCAGCTGATTTATACCATACTGTGCCATCATTCATCGTACCAGCTGTAACTAAGCCACCGGTTCCTGGAACTTGGCCTGCACCTAATATACCAGTTGCTCCAGTAGGATTTAGATAGTCAATTAGCATTGTATCTGATACTACTTCATGATCTAAAAATAACCAGTTCATTTCTAGCTTTGTTGTTTCAGATAAGAATACCATCATGTTACCTTCGAAACCTGTAAATTCTGCATCTATATTTTTATTTTGAGTTCCTGTATCAACAACAGCAGCTGTTAAGAACCCATCATTTTGAGCATTAAATACATTCATGTTAAGAAGCATAGCTCCATCCATTAAGATACTTTTTAAACCAAAATCTAAAACACCAGCTTTTTCTGGATCATATTTTGTTGGGTTATCACCAGCATTAACACCACCAGCTTTTACTGCTGTTGTGTAACTACCGTAAACCATTACGTCATCTGTAAGGTTATGTTGAAGTGCTACTTTATATGAGAACTCATCATTAGCAGATGTATCAACATCAACAAATGGAAGTGTATCTAAATTGCCATCAGGCATAAGAAAGCCTCCAGCTCCCATCCAGCTTTGAGCACCTGTGTCGTTATAAGTCCATGATTGAGTCTCATCATCCTGATAACGACCACCAATAGTTAGTTTAGTATCATCTGATAGATCAAAGTACATTTCACCGTATAAAGCAGTAGATTCAGCAACTACGTTCTGGTCATTAACAATACCGCCTAAAGCCCAAGGAACTGTGATATCAGGAAATCCATTTTGAACTGCAGTTTGAGCAGCATATGCTTGCATAATTGCACCAATTTCTGCGGGATCAGTAACAGCACCAGTTTGCACCGCATATACGTCCCCGAAAGCACCTAACCAAGTTAGCATTGCTTGAGAGAAACCTACGCCTCCTTTAGCGGACCAATCGTTACCTGATAGTTGCTTTACAACAGCAGAATAAGGATGAACTCCAAAACTTGTCATAATCTGAGAACCGGCTGTTTGAACAGCATAAACATTATCATTTCTGTTTTTGATGTTATATAGACCAGCTGTAAAGTTAAAGGCTCCATCGAAGTCAGAAATTACACTAAGCTCTACTTGAGTTCCGTGCATATTTACATCTGAGAAATCATAAATTCTTTCAGAGTCTACAGTTTCACAAAATTGTCTTTCAAAACCAAAACATAGATATGCTTCAACGGGAGGTAATCCTAAAGCAGCTCCTGTTCCATCAAATGAATTAGTTGAATATGATAGATCTTGATCTCCACTTTGATGGAAATCTCTTGTTTCGTAAGAAACTTTACCAACCATTAATATATTGTCAGTTAAATCATGATTAATCTGAAGATTTGCTACTGTTTGCTTTTGGTAATGAGTTGGCGCTCTATTTAAAGCAACTTTTGTAAAGTCGTCTGAGCCAGTCTGTCCAGCAAAATCATTCACCACCACACCTGGGTGTAAGTGACCTAGTAAAGCAAATGCTCCAGAGAAATGACCACGAGTATCAGCAGCTACATTCATGCCACCTCTTTCAAAAGGGCTACAACCAAAGAATAAGCTTTGTGAACAAAATGAAACCTCTTCTTGGAATCTATTGTCATCACTTTCTTGATCAGAATATGTGAACTGAATTTGAGTACGGTCAGAAAAGTCATAATCTACTGATAATCTAAACGCCATATCATTTCTATCATCAAATTCTTTGCCAGTAACTGTATTAGTCACCATTCCATCTCTTTTATTTGATAAAACAGCAAGTCTAGTTCTTAGATTGTCAGAAAAAGGCATGTTTACAACAGCAGTAGTTTTAACTGCTCCATAAGTACCTACATCAACTGTGTAGTCACCACCAAATTCACTTGTCGGCCTTGCAGTGATTAGATTAATAACTCCATTAGCTGCGTTCCTACCGTATAAAGTACCCTGAGGCCCTTTAAGAACTTCAACCCTTTCTAAATCAAAAAACCCAGTATCAGCTACAACGCTATCATTAACGCTATGGCCATTAACTGCTGTAACAACAGAGGCTATAACACCAGCACCAATACCAAATGAACCCATTCCTCTTATAGTCCATCCAGAACCAGAACCGATAGCTTTTGAAGTTTCTAGGCCTGGAATAGTTTCAGCAAGGTCAGAGACGTCATAAACCTGATTTTCATCTAGTAGTTCAGCAGTTACAGCTTCGATAGAAACTGCTAAGTCCTGAATTGATTCCGCTTTCTTTGTAGCTGTAACAACAACTTCTTCAATTTCTTGAGCAGTTGCAGCAAATGATATAATTACAATACTTGAAAGTATTGTATTTTTTAGTAGTACACTTATTTTTGACATTATGAAGGTCCCCTATATAAAGTCGATTAATATTCGTAGATTATGGCAAATAATACCATTAATGGGTATAAATTGCATATAGATTTTATATATAATAATTATTAGTATATTAAGGGCCAAGAAATTAGCCCTTAACAAAAAAATTAAAATAACTAATAACTAAAATCTTGTTCCAAAAGCAACACCCCAAGTTAATAGATCTTTAGAATTTAATTATTAATATTATTTATGCCAAGGGTGGCATTTTGAAATTCTTTTAATTGCAAGAAAACCACCTTTTAAGACTCCAAACTCTTCTATTGATTCAATTGCATATTGAGAACAAGTTGGTGTAAATCTGCATGAAGGTGGAAATAAAGGAGATATAAAATATCTATAGAATTTAATTGGAAGTATAAATAACTTTTTTAATATCACTATTTGATAATTTAACGAGAATTTGAATTTTCATCAGATAAAACCTTTAATGCTTCACTCAAGTCCATGCTTTCTGTTTTATCACTACCAATTCTTCTAATTGAAACCGTACTAGACTCTTTCTCTCTCTTACCTAATGCCATAATTACAGGCACCTTGGCTGCGCTATGCTCTCTAACTTTATAGCTAATTTTTTCATTTCTGAAATCAGAATGACATCTGATCCCAGCATTCTCTAGTGAATTAATTACTTCAGCTGCATAGTCATCAACATCCGATACTATTGTTGCAACTGCAACTTGAACTGGAGCAAGCCAAAAAGGTAGTTTGCCTGAATAATTTTCTATAAGAACACCGATAAATCTTTCAAAAGAACCAAGGACAGCTCTATGAATCATAACCGGTGTATGTTTTTGACCATCTTCACCAATAAATTCAGCCTCAAGTCTATCCGGTAAATTAAAATCTGCCTGGAAAGTGCCGCACTGCCACTCTCTTCCAATGGCATCTGTTAAAACAAAATCTAGTTTTGGGCCATAAAAAGCACCGTCACCCTCTTCGACTTCATAGGGAAGATCAAGTTTTTTTATTGCTGACTCCAGTGCATTTTCAGCTTTATCCCAAACCTCATCAGACCCAACTCTTATCTCAGGTCGAGTTGATAACTTTATATCAAATTTTTCAAAGCCTAAATCTTTATATATGTCAGAAAGAAGTTGAATAAAAAGCTTTGTTTCAGACTCTATTTGCTCTTCGGTACAAAAAATATGTCCATCATCTTGAGTGAAGCCTCTAACTCTCATAAGGCCATGCATAGTGCCAGATGCCTCATACCTATGACAGGAGCCGAACTCTGCATATCTTAAAGGTAAATCTCTATAAGATTTAAGCCCTTGATTGTAGACTTGAACATGGCAAGGACAGTTCATTGGCTTTAACGCATTGGTTCTCTTTTCATTTGCATGCTCTTCATCAATTTCAGTTATAAACATATTTTCTCTATATTTATCCCAATGGCCTGAAGCTTCCCATAGCTTTCTATCAACTACTTGAGGCGTATTAATCTCCTTGTAGTCATATTTTTGAAGTTTATTGCGAATGAATTCTTGCAGTAATCTATATATGGTCCAACCATTAGGATGCCAGAAAACCATTCCAGGCGCTTCTTCTTGAAAATGAAATAGGTTCATTTCTTTGCCAAGCTTCCTATGGTCTCTTTTTTCAGCCTCTTCAATTGAATGAAGATAAGCATTTAAATCTTTATCATTTTTCCAAGCTGTGCCGTAAATTCTTGTAAGCATTTTATTATTAGAGTCGCCTTTCCAATAAGCGCCTGCTAACTTTGTTAATTTAAAAGAGCCTATATGTTTGAGGTTTGGTAAATGAGGTCCTCTGCATAAATCAACAAATTCATTATCATCTTGAAAGTAAAGTTGGAAGTTATCTTCCTGGTCAGACTCTTGAATAATAGATTCTTTATAGAGCTCCCCTTTATCTTTAAAGACCTTTATTGCATCTTCTTTAGAATGCAATGTTTTTCTAATAGATGATTTTATATCTATGATTTTCCTCATTTCTTTTTCTATTTTTTGAAGATCATCAGGAGAAATAGGTTTTGCAAATTCAAAATCGTAGTAAAAGCCATTAATAATTGTTGGTCCTATTGCAAGTTTGGTATCTGGATATAAGTTTTTAACTGCTCTTGCTAAAACCTGGGCAGTTAAAGTATGTCTCATGATTTCAAGACCTTCTGATGAATCAACTGTGATAATAGAGACTTTTGCATCTCCCTCAATAGGATCGCATAAATCTTTTTGATCGCCATTTACAGTAACTGCAATAGCGGCCTTTGCTAAACCTGGACCAATATCCATAGCCAAATCTAAACCTGTTGATCCTTCTTTTAGCTTTCTAATGCTGCCATCTGGCAAAGTAATATTCATATCGAGTATATTATATAGGTAAATAGAAAACTGTATCAGGTCATAATGCTATTTCTTTATTTGCAAAAGTTAGCATCGCCTTCTTAGTTAAATGGATATAACAGATCCCTCCTAAGGATTAGTTGCAGGTTCGATTCCTGCAGAGGGCACCATAAAAAAACCCTCAAAAAGAGGGTTTTTTATTTAAAAATTAAAACTAATTTACGCGAACCATTATATCGTCAGAGTGATTCAATATATCTAATTTTTGTGTTGTTAGAGGCTCGATGAGTGGAGCTAAAGCTGCATTTTTTTTTGCGAAATCAGCATAACTATCAAAACCGCAAACAATCTGCCACTCTAAGCCAGGACCCCATACATGAGACATCATATTACAGCCCCCAAATCCTTGATCATAAACATCAAATAATTTTTTTGCTCTTTCTGCCCTTTCAGCCATAGTTAAGTATGGGCCAAAAGAATAATTTGCCATAACTAGATACTTTGAAGGTCCTAAATTTTTTTCATCTACTGCAACTAATCTATCCTCATGATCGCCATAGAGCTGTCTTACATCTGCATTATCAACATTGTCATTAATTTCAGCAAATTGCTCCCAGCTATCAAAGTAGCAGTAGCTATAAAAAGCTCTATCACTTCCAAAGGCATGTCGCAGTAAACCACAATTGTTGTAACCTTCTTTTTTCAAGTCTTCAACATTCTTCATAAGACTTTTAGCTAAGGTTGCAGGGTTTGATCCTGCAGGCATAGTATATGTCGAGAGGTAGGCAAAATTATTTTCATGACTCATGGAGCTTTTATTTACTTCTTCATGATGATTACTTTGAATAAAAATACTCAATGAGATAATAGGTAATATTAAAAAAATTTTCATAATCAGTCCTCGAAATCTGATGCTTGAGTTTTATGCACTCCACCATAACTTGCAGGTGAATAATGAGCACTTTTTACAACCCATTTTCCATCTTCTTTAACCCAATTCATTGTTACTCTTGTTCTATAATCACTCATATTTCCATCTGAACCAACCATACCTTCAGAATAAAATCTGACATAAACGACATCATCAGAGATTTGAGTGGCTTCAGGATAAAAATATTGAGTAATTGCGTTACCACTTTTTGCCCATCCTTGAATTGTTTGCATGGTTAATGATTTATGAAAACTACCATCAGAGTTTGTATCCAGCGTTCCACTTTTGCTGGACATAGCTATAACTTTTTTAAAATCTCTTGTGTTTCTTGCTTCATTGTATTCACCGAGAGCCTTAAGAACATCCTTCTCAGCAGATGTATGACCGTCGGCATATGTGATAGTAGAAAATATAATTAAAAGACCGCTTAAATATTTATTCATTTTATTCCCTGTTTAAAATTAATGATTTTTAATAATACATTAAAACAATAAAAAGAACGAAGTTTTATGGCACCAACCATGAGGATTCAAATCCCTCCTTCCAAGAATGTAATGCCCTTCTATGTCCAGAGCTTTTTAGGTGCAAAAATTCAAGACTATCAAATGAAAATTTAAGAACAGCAAAATTTATATAACCATCTTCAATATTGCCATCTTTTAAATCGAATTCTTTTGGATCAGATATCTTAAGTGTTGAGCCGCCTTTTACTGAATAACACTTTTTTGATCTCGTTGTGGAGCTTTCCCAAGCAGTTCGTGTTAAATCATCATGATAATGAACTGATATTGTTCCTTGAAGTTTTATTTGGATTTTAAGTTTTGGGTCATAGCCTAAGACACTTGCTGAATTATTATTTTTATAGTGATCTATCTTTGCAGCTCTATAATCCGTGTGAAATCTTAAATACCTCTCTTTAAGATTGAATTCTCTTAGCACCATTATTCTGGTAGCTACTTTGTTGTTATCAATTGAAGATACAGCAAGGGTGTGAAAAAGAGTTTTTGTATTATCAACAGCATTGCTTAATATTAAATCTACGCTATGGAGTGTTTGAGAAATTTCATGATATTCGTCAGGTAATTCTCCCTCAAGATTATTATGAATACTCATGATTTTAAGTTCCAATCAGTCCCTGATTCTGTATCTTTTATTTCAACACCCATATCTACCAATTTTTGTCTTATCTTGTCTGCTTTTTCAAAATCTTTCTCTTTCTTTGCATCAAGTCTTTCTGAAATA
>Ga0222719_10001094_pt1 | contig 26919 bp, 28 predicted proteins | sample C33_34DmetaG_FD_165039 | JGI IMG/M metagenome (GOLD analysis project Ga0222719, IMG submission 165039) | Estuarine water microbial communities from San Francisco Bay, California, United States - C33_34D | ecosystem: Environmental > Aquatic > Marine > Unclassified | place: USA: California...
AATCCAGTAATCATAATCATGATGATCATTAAATTTTAAACATATAATTAATTAAATTTAATATTAAATTTTTAAGGAAAAATTTTCTATGACTGTAAGCCATAGTGATGTATCTAATGCATATGGACTAATTAAAAACACAATAATAAAAACTGAGTCATGCTATTCAAGTATTTTGTCAGAAATTACTGGTTGTAATGTGACAGTTAAATATGAAAATAAACAACATACTGGTTCATTTAAAATAAGAGGTGCACTTAATAAACTATTATCTTTAGGTACACATGAAAAAAATAATGGTGTCATTGCTATGTCAGCAGGTAACCATTCACAAGGTGTTGCATACAGTTCAAAAATGCTTGGCATTAAGTCAATTATTGTAATGCCAGATAATACACCTTTTGATAAAATTAGAAAAACGTCGGATTTAGGTGCTGAGGTAATTATACATGGTGAAAATTTAAATGAGTCGGAAGAATATGTAGATAATTTAGTAAAAAAATATACTTATACTAAAATTCATCCATTTAACGATGAGTTAGTACTAGCCGGACAAGGAACCCTTGCTTTAGAATTTTTAAAGGATCATCCTAATATAGATGTTTTATTAATTCCAGTTGGCGGAGGAGGTTTAATTGCTGGATGCTCATTAATTGCTAAATATTTAAATAAAAATATAGAAATTATAGGAGTTGAAACAGAAATGTTTCCCTCTTTATATAATCTTTATAATGACACTAACCATATATGTGGAGGAATGACTTTAGCTGAAGGAATAGCGGTATCTAAAATTGGAGATATACCTTTATCAATAATTAAAGATAATGTTAATGAAGTAATAACAGTATCTGAAGTTTCTATTGAAGAAGCTGTTTCTACATTTTTATTGAAAGATAAGATTCTATCTGAAGGAGCAGGTGCAGCAGGTTTAGCAGCTATTTTACAGAATAAAGATAAATTTAAAGATAAAAATATTGGAATATTTGTTTGTGGAGGTAATATTGATTCAAGAGTATTGTCATCAATATTAATGAGAGACTTGGTTAGAAAGGGACAAATAATAACTTTGTCTATTGCTATGGCTGATAAACCTGGTCAATTAGGAGCTATTTCTAAATTATGTGCAGACGAAAAAGTTAATATTTTAGGAGTTGAACATAGCCGATTTGCCTTAGATTTATCAGTAAGTTCTGCACGACTAGAGATAACCTTAGAAACAAAAAACCAGGATCATGCAAAAAATATTATTAAAAAGATAGAATTATTAGGTTATTCTGTCATTGTTAAGAATACTAAGTAATTCGAGGAGTTATTAAGTTGACGACTTTAGCTGATAAATACCCAAGAATAGCAGATATGAAAAAAAGAGCACTTAAAAGAATGCCCCATTTTGCTGCTGAGTATTTATTTTCTGGAACTGGTTATGACAGAGCTATGGATCATAATCAGGAAATTCTAAAAAATATATTTTTAACTCCAAGGTATTTAAAAGGTACAGTAGAAGCTAATCTAAAAACAAAGATATTGGATAAGGAATATGATGCTCCTTTTGGAATTGCTCCGGTAGGAATGACAAGTTTAATATGGCCTGGCGCTGAAATTTCTTTAGCTAAGCTCGCGAATAGAGTTAATATACCATACACTTTATCAACTGTTGCGTGTGCTTCTATTGAGAGTGTAGGTAAATACCTTGATAATAAAGGGTGGTTTCAATTATATCCTCCTCAAGATAAAGATGTTAGAGATGATTTATTAAAGAGAGCTCATGATAGTGGTTATCAAGTTCTAGTTATAACATCCGATATTCCTGCTTCCAGCAGGCGGGAACGTTTAAGAATGGCTGGAGTCTATGTACCCCCTAAAATAAATTTAAGAACTATATATCAAGCTGCTATATCTCCATTTTGGTCATTAGGAGTTATAAAAAATGGTATGCCTCATTTTGCAACTATGGATAAGTATCAAAAAAGCCAGGGTAATAAAAAAGTCAAAAAAGGATATGCTGGAAGTCAAATGAATAGATATTTAGATTGGGAATATCTGGAAGAAGTTAGAGAAATTTGGAAAGGCCCGATTGTTTTGAAAGGTTTAATGGATAATAGAGACGCATTAAAAGCTAAAGATTATGTTGATGCAATCTACTTATCTAATCATGGGGGTAGGCAATTAGATTTAGCACCTAGTCCATTACAAGTCTTACCTCGCATAAGAAAAGATTTAGGAAATGATTTTCCAATTTTAATAGATAGTGGTTTTTATTCAGGTCAAGATGTAGTTAAGGGTTTGATGTTAGGAGCAGACTTTGTAATGATTGGAAGGCCATTTATGATTGGAGTTGCTGCTTTAGGTTCTAAAGGGGCGGCTCATGCACATTATATAATTAAAGATGAAATTGAAAATATTATGGAACAAGTATGTGCAAAAAATATTAAAGAGTTGAAAAAAGAAACGGTTAATTTTAGTAATGACTTCTTTTTGAACTCATTAGATTAAAAGATAAGAGAGTTTATAATGAAAAGAAGAAATTTTATAAAAAACACTTTAGGTCTTGGAACTGTAGCAGCATCAACTACATTATCGGCTCCTGCTATAGCAAAAGGTAAAATACAATGGAAGATGGTCACATGCTGGCCAAAAAATTTTCCTGCTTTAGGTACTGGCGTTAAAAGAATTGCTGATGCTATTTATGCGATGTCAGATGGCAGGTTAGAAATAAAAGTTTATGGGGGAGGGGAATTAGTACCCGCATTTGAAGTGTTTGATGCTGTTCGTGAAGGAATTGCAGAAATGGGACATGATGCTCCATATTATTGGACGGCAAAGCATACTGCTATGCCTTTTTTTACATGTGTTCCAGGAGGATTGACAGCACAAGAACATGCGTCTTGGATTTATTTTGGAGGTGGGCAAGAATTATGGGATGAGCTTTATAGTAAATTTGGCTTAAAAGCATTTCTTGCTGGTACTGGTGGATGTAATGTTGGCGGCTGGTTTAAAAAAGAAATAAATAGTTTAGAGGATTTAAAAGGATTAAGAATGCGAATGCCTGGTTTAGGTGGTGAGATGTTATCAAGGATAGGAGCAATTCCTGTAAATTTACCTGGTGGTGAATTATTACCTGCACTGCAATCTGGTGCAATAGACGCTGTAGAATGGATAGCTCCATATAATGACTTAGCATTTGGTTTTCATAAAATAGCTAAATATTATTATGCACCAGGTATTCAGGAGCCTGGAAGCGCTTTAGGGTTAACAGTAAATTTAGAAGCTTATAATAATCTACCAAAAGACCTACAAAATATCATAAAATATGCCGCTGGTGATGAAGCTTTTAGAATGTTATCTGAGATGACAGCAGGAAATGCATATTCTTTAAATACTTTATTAAAAAAACATAATGTTATACTAAAACAGTTTCCTAAAGATGTTACTGATGCAATGTTTAAAGCAGCTTCTGATATTTTAATTGAAAAAGCTAAAGAAAATGAGTTTACAAAGAAGGTTTATGATAATTGGTCTGAATATTGGTCTAAAGCAACTAAATTATCAAAGTTGACAGAGTTAGGTTATATGACTTTAAGATCTAATTATGAGAATAATTCTTAGTCATATACAAAGTTTTCTATAATTTTTAAATGGTCATATATGCCAGTTTTAAATGCATCTATATTTACTCTTTCATCATTCCCGTGTATTCTTCTAAATTCTTTTAAAGGAATTATTATTGGATTAAACCCATAACTATTTATACCAATATCTCGTGTAAAATGACTATCAGTAAATCCAGTTGTAACTCTAGGAATGATGTGCGATTCTGGGTATAAATCTAATAATGTACTATTGATGACTTTGTAAAATTCTGTATTAGTGGACGATGATGCTGGAGTAAATGCCATTAATTTTTTTACTTTAATTCCAAAAGGTTCCATCATTTTAGTTATTTTAATTATAAATTCCTCGGCGGGTTGATCTGGCAATATTCTACAATCTATTTCAGCCCATGCAAGTGGAGGAACAACATTAATTTTATTGGATGCCCCTAATCTAGTAATAGAACATGTATCTCTAGTAAGAGAATGATGAAAGGGAGATCTTTTTTGTAGAGCTTTTATAAAGTCTTCTTTTTTTATAGATGTATTTATATCTTTATATTCATCAGAATATTCTTCACTTACAATTTTTGATAGGCCTTGAAAATAATCTCCAACACTTGGGATTATTTTAGGAGGAAAAGGATTATTTTTTAGATATTGTAAACCATCTAATAATCTTGTAACAGAACTGCTTTCATATGGAGAAGACCCATGTCCTGGTTTGCCTTCAGACTCAAACCTAAGCCATACGGGCACTTTTTGAGTTAATTCAATTTCAAAGACTAATTTATTATTAACTATTCTACCACTTCCTCCTTCATTAAGAAGAAAACCTACATTTTTAAATATCTCAGGATAGTTTTGTATTAACCATCCCACCCCATAATTGCCTCCTGCTTCTTCATCTGCTGTCGCTAGAAATATAATATCTCTATTTAATTTTTTACCTAATCTTTTTAAGTTAACAAAAGTAGCTAGCTGAGATATTCCAGTTCCTTTCATATCTAAAGTGCCCCTGCCATATAGATAGTTATCTTTTTCAGTCGGTTTAAAAGGGTCTACGGTCCAGTTTTCTGTATTAGCGGGAACAACATCGGTATGTTGCAGTAATATAAGAGCAGGTTTGTTTCCTCCTTTTAGTCTTGCCCAAATATTTCCTCTACCAGGAGAAGATTCTGCTACATTAAAATCAATATTTTCTTTAATGAAAATGTTTTTATAAAAATTTACAGCATTAATTTCGTTACCTGGAGGATTAACAGTATTAACGGAAATGAAATCTTTCAGCCAGTTATAAGCTTCTTCACTTAACTCATTTGAATAAGATTTATATGAATAAAATAAAAATATAATGATAAATATATATATTCTAACTTTCAAATACTTTTGCACTTTCTCTTTTGCTTACTGATTCTTTCCATTTTAGTAAGTTTTTATGATCATCATTGGGGATAACTTTAACCCAACTAGCAAAATCTAAAAATACATATAAATTAATATCAGCCATAGAAAAATTTTTACCTGCAACATATTCTGATTCAGATAATTTTTTATCTATATCATCTAAGAACCTATTTGCTAGCATACTACCTCTTATAGCTAATTCTGGTATTTGTTTGGTTACTCTTGGGTCTGGAACTGCTCTATCTTTGAATGCTTCAGAAGAATTTCTTAAACATTCACCTACTGGATTCATTCCTTCAATTTCTATTTTTCTATTCCACATTTCAACAAGACCTCGCTCTTCGGGTGTATTACCAAATATGAAAGGCTCAGGTTTAACTGCATCAAAATATCTACATATGGCCATACTTTCTGAAATTACATTACCATTATCTAGTTGAAGAGCAGGTACTCCACTTTTAGGGTTAATAGCTAAATATTCACTTTCTCTATTTTCGCCATTTCGAACATTAACTTGTACATATTCAATATCTATATTTTTTTCGACTAAGAACATTTGAACTCTTCTAGGATTTGGAGCTCTTCTAAATTCATATATTTTCATAGTATATTCCTTAATTTAATAATTTTTATATTAAACTTAAAAATTTATATAGACAATATTTTGTTATGTATAATTAATTACATGTAGTATTTTATTCTTGACCTTAAATAAATTTTTATGTGATTATTTATTAGTTTAATTATAAAGGAGAAAAAAATGAAACTTATTAGAAATATATTAGTAACGTTAACATTAGCATTATTTATTGCTGGACCTTCATTATCTGCTGAAAAAGCAGTTGGTTATTTTGGATGGCATGCAACAGGTAAATTTCATCCAATGGGTGAAGGTGCAGGCTGGTGGTCAGGAGAATTTAGTGGTTCTTTTGAAAGTGATGCCGGTGATGGAGGATTATTTCATAAAATGTCCGTAAGATGTCCTGCTTGGCAAAAGTTTAATTTTGTTGCAGGTACATATGAGGCTGCTGGCGTATGTTATGGAAAAGATTTAGATGGAGATGAAGTGTATTTTGAATGGGGAGACTTTGGTGGAAAAATAGGACAGCCAGATAAAGGTACTTTTAGTTATACAGGTGGTACTGGTAAGTATGAAGGTATGACTGGTTCAGGTGGATATTTTATAGGTCATACTGTTACTAATTGGTCTGATGGTTCAGCTGGTGGATACGCTACTTGGAATAAATAAAAATAAATAAGAGAGTAATATTAATTACTCTCTTAACTATTAAGGAAGTTAAATATGATAACAATGATGATAAAATTTAAATATACGCCTGAAGCTATGAAAGCAATTTTTTTAAGCGGTGATGATAGAAAAGAAGCTATGAAAAAAATGATAGAGCCATTAGGAGGAAATTTTATTACATCTTATGGTATGCAGGGACAGTATTATCATATGATGATGATAGCTGAGTTTCCTTCTTTGACTGAATACCTCGCTGTTGCTGCAAAAGGAATATTTTTAGGAGGAGCTATAGCAGACTATAAAGCTATACAATTAATACCTACTGATACATTGCAAGCAGCATCTAAGTTAATAGATAATATAGAATATATGGCTCCAAGTCATTAATATTAATGACTTAGTTTAGATACTAATAAGATTTTGGGAGGCCAAGAGCTTTTTCTGCTATATAGCTAAGAACTAACTGTTGGCTAACTGGTGCGAGATATGGAATCATCATTTCTCTAAATAGTCTTTCAACATGATATTCCTTTGCGTAACCCATGCCTCCATGAGTTGCTATAGCTTGCTTACAAATTTCCATACCATATTCAGCTGCAAGAAATTTAGCAGCATTAGCCTCAACTCCACAGGGTTTGTTATGATCATATAAATAGGCAGCTTTTAAAATTAGTAATTTAACAGATTCTAGTTTAGCCCAAGCTTCCGCCAAAGGATGCTGTATGCTCTGATTCTTACCTATTATTCTATCAAAAACATTTCTCTCATTAGCATATTTAACAGCTCGATCTAAAGCATTTTTAGCAATACCATACGCTTCTGCCGCTACAAGAATTCTTTCTGGGTTTAAGCTATGTATTAAATAAGTAAAACCTTTACCTTCTTCCCCAATTAAATCTCCAATTGGAACTTTTAAATTATCTATAAATAATTCGTTAGTATCTACAGCAGATCTGCCCATTTTATTTATAACTCTTGCCTCGATACAATCTCTATTAAAATCAGTATAAAATAGACTTAGTCCTTTTGTAGGATTATTATTTTCTCTTTCAGATGTTCTAGCAATTATCATTATTTTATTTGTAATTTGGGCTGTTGATGTCCAAATTTTTCTTCCATTTATCAAATAAAAATTTTTGTTTCTTTCTGCTTTTGTTTTTAATCTTGTTGTATCTAGTCCGGTATCAGGCTCTGTTACAGCAAAACACATTTTAGTTTTGCCATTAATAATATTTGGTAACCAACTTTTTTTTTGATCTTCATTAGCAAACTTTACTATGGAACTAGGGCCAAAAATATTCATATGTATAGATGAGGCAGCAGTCATTCCCCCTTTTTCAGAAATAAGCATCATCATTAATGCTGCTTCTGTAACTCCTAAATTACTTCCTCCGTATTTAATGGGCATTGCTATACCAAGCCATCCGCCTTCCGCAATCGTATTTACAAATTCTATTGGGTACTTTGAAGTATTATCACAATCTAACCAATATTTATCATCAAAACCATGAATAGTACTACTAAGTGAATTAAGTAGATGATTCTGTTCGTTGGTTAGAAAAAAATCCATTAAATTACTCCAGTTTCAAACTCATTTCCCAAAAATTGATTTCTAGCTTAGTAGCTGTTAGAAATTTTTTATTTAATTTAGGCCATATAATATTATTTTCAAAATCATTTCCTAACCTATCTTTAACAGCCTTATCTAATAACTCACCTACCGATATACATAATTTTTGGTATTCATCGCTAAAATAAGTATCTATCCAGTGAATATATTGATTATCATTTTTTGATATTGATTTTAGTTTTAATCCAATTTCTCCATATCCAAAAACACACGGAGATAAAGCTACTAGTAAATCAAGAAATTCTCCCGAATAACCTGCCTCTAAGACAAATCTAGTATAGGCTAAATTATTTAATTCTTCTTCTGTTTTAAATAATTCTTCTTCTGATATTCCTTCAGCATTACAGGTTTTAACATGTAATTGAATTTCTTCATTTACTAGAGAATTTAATGTTTTACTGGCTAGTCTCATTTCATTAACTGAATTAGCTTTTGCAATTAATAATGCCCAAGCTCTAGAAAAATGTATTAAAAAAACATAATCTTGCATTAAGTATTTTAAATATAATCTTCTTTCTAAATTGCCTTTTCCAATTCTTTCAACAAATTCATGCTGAGTATAATTTTTCCAATCATCTAATATGTTAGATTTTAACTTATTAAATACTATTCCATATATATCTGTTTTTATCATTTTTATTTTATGCTAGTTTAAAAAATATAATTTTAACATTATTTGAAAAGAATGTAATTAAATATGATCAAAATTTATATTATTTTTATTTTTCTTATTTCTTCAAATCTTGTAGCGGGTCCATTGGATATAGAATCAATAAAGAAAGAATGTTTACAGAAATTTAAAAATGAAAGTTCAGAAAAATATACTGAGTGCTTAAAAGTTAAAATTAATAATATTCTATATAAGAAAGAAGAAAAATTATAAATAATTTTAGTATTCTTAATCTCTTGTAAAACTGTTTTTATTTTATATACTTTATAAATGGTATTTATGAGAGGTTTTTTATGGAAAATAAAGTAGAAGCCAACTTAAAGTTTATAGTTCCTCAAGACAGTAAGCCTTTTTTTGAAAGTTCAGAATATACTGGAACCGTTCCGAAAATTCATTTTAAAACTGAGTATAGGCTTGTAAAAATTTTAGATATACGAAATGGTAATGCTAAATTTACTTTTGAAAAAAACGGATTTGAGCTATTAAACCATAAATCTTTAATCAAAGATTTTTATAATCATACCGATGTAAAAAAAAACTATGGTAATGAATTAAAAAACTTTCTAATTGAACGTTTTAATGCAAATGATGTGTTTATCTTTGATTATACTAGAAGGTCAGATGGAACAAAAGGGGCTAAAAACCCAGATGGGCTAAGAGGTCCTGCAGATAGACTGCATGCTGATTATACAGATGTTTCTGGCCCACAAAGGGCTAAAGATGTTTTAGGAGTTGATAAATATCATAAAATAATTGATCAAGGTGGAAGAATTGTGCAGTTAAATGTTTGGAGACCAATAAATGGTCCCATTAAGAGATCCCCATTAGCTTTCGCAGATGCAGCTTCAATACCAAAAAGTGATTTAGTTGAAACAGATCAAATTTTTACTAATCGTACTGGAGAAATATACCATATCTCATACTCTGAGAGACATAAATGGTACTGGGTTCCAAATATGACCGATGATGAGGTCCTACTTTTAAAAGGGTGGGATAGTTATAATGAAGAATTAATAAAGTATACTCCTCACGGAGCGTTTGAATTACCTAACCAATCTGAAAGTCATCCTCCTAGAGAAAGTATTGAGGCAAGGGTTTTTCTTGTTTTTAATTAATATTAAAGGGGAAAAATAATGATAATTAATAATGTATCTCTTGTTAGATACACGGGTATAATGGATGTAGAGGGACTTTTATGGGAAGATAGGCTTGCAACTCCATTAGATATTTATGAAGAGTATGCAAATTCATTAAATGCAACAACAGATTTTGTTCAGTCTAAAAATGGTAAATTAGATTTAGACCATATATATGTAAAAATTGAAACAGAAGACAAAATTATGGGCTTAGCAGGCCCCATGAATAGTAATGTAGCTTTCATAATAGCTAAGCAATTAAGACAAATTTTAATCGGTAAAAATGTTTTTGCTACCGAGTTAATTTGGGATCAAATGTACAGAAAGTTAGTTCATGGTAGGCAGGGTGAGCCTATTTGGGCAATAAGCTTTATTGACTGTGCTTTATGGGATTTAAAAGGTAAAATTTTAAATCAACCAGTTTATAAATTATTAGGAGGAGCGACAGTTCAAAAAATCCCTGCCTATGCAAGTATGCTTGGTTACAATGTTTTAGATATGGAGTTAGTAAAGAAAAGAGCTTTGGAATATAAATCAAAAGGATTTAAAGCACAAAAATGGTTTTTTAGATATGGCCCTGCTAAAGGTGTTGAAGGACTTAATAAAAATATAGAACTAGTAAAAACTTTAAGAGATATATTAGGAGATGATTATGAACTTATGTTTGATTGTTGGCAAAGTATGGATGTTCCATATGTTTTATCTTTAATAAATTCTATCAAAAAATATAATCCTAAATGGTTAGAAGAATGCGCCATGCCAGATAGAATAGATAGTTACATAAGAATAAAAGAAAAAACTAATATTCCTCTTGCTGGAGCGGAACATCACTATACTAGGTGGGGTATAAATCAATTTATTTCAAAAGGTGCATTAGATATCATTCAAGCTGATGCACATTGGTGTGGAGGTATTTCTGAAATGATAAAAATTAGTGCTTTATGTACTACTCATGACTTAATATTCATTCCGCATGCTGGTGCTATGCATTCTGGAGTACATTTTTCATTTAGTCAGTCTCCTGCACATACTCCAATGATAGAATATTTAGTGAAATGGATGCCAATATTACAATATTTTAATGAAGATCAAGTAAAGGTAGACAATGGATACATTAATTTGCCTGAAAAAACGATTGGACTGGGTGTTAATATAGATAACAATAAAATTATAAACCAAGAATATATATATGAATAAGGAATAAGTATGAGTAAATATATAAAAATTTTAATAGTTTTTATTTTTCTAACTATTAAATTTTCTAATGCTGCTGATGGAACAAAATCAAATCCTTTCAATGTACTTCTTGTACCAGCAGATGGAGGTACGGAAGAGGGAACAATCGCAGATTTTCAACCTATTTTTAATGCATTAACAAAAGCCACAAAATATTCATTTAATATTATTGTTGGTCAAAGTTATAGTGCTGTCGTCGAAGGAATATGTTCTGGGCTTGCAGATTTTGCTTGGTTTGGTCCTGTAACATATGTTCAAGCAAGAGAACGGGGATGTGTAGAACTTTTAGCTGTAGAAGTAAGAAAAGGCAGTTCTGTATATTATTCAGGAATATTTACTAACAAAAAAAATACACATATTAATTCGTTAGAAGATTTAAAAAATAAAAAAGTTGCTTTTGGGGATATTAATTCTACTTCAAGTTTTGTGTTTCCAATGGCAATGTTAGTAGAAGCTGGTATTAATCCTATTATAGATTTATCTAAGTCCCAACTTACTGGTAGTCATGCAAATAGTCTTAAATCTTTACAAGCAGAAATTGTTGATGCAGCAGCAGCATCTTTTAATTCATATGAAAAAGCAGTAAGACAAGGTTCAATAGATAAAGATGATTTTAAAGTTATTGCTAAATCTGATCCTATACCAAATCCACCTTTGGCGATGTCTATCGAACTTCCTTATTCTGTAAAAATAGCAATTAAAAATGAGGTTGCTAACTTACATAATAATCCTGATATAGAAGAAGGCATGCTTAGAGGTTATGGAGGTAAGAAAGTGGATTATTATGATACAAATATATCTGATGAAGATATGTTACCTGCTTTACAAAAAATGGTATTAATAGATAATAATTTCAAATTATCTATAATTGAAGCTAATAATAAATAATGGTTTATCCATTATTAAAAATTGATTCAGTTAGCAAAACTTATTCTGGGAATGTAATAGCTTTAAATAATGTGAATATTAGCATTAGTGATAATGAAATAATTGCTATTTTAGGACCATCTGGCTCAGGAAAGTCAACATTAATTAGGACAATTCTAGGTTTAACTTCTCTAGATGAGGGCAATATTTATTTTAGAAATAATAATTTTAAAGATAAAAATTATAAAATAATTAGAAACTCTATAGCTACAATTTATCAAGATTTTAACTTAGTTAGTCGTTCTTCTATTATAAAAAATATTATGTTAGGAGATATAACAAAAATTTCATCTTGGAGAGTATTATTTAACCTATGGCCTAAAGAGACTCAAGATAAAGCTATGGATATAATTGAAGAAGTTGGTTTAAATAGTATTGATTTTAAAAAAAGGGTAGAAAATTTATCGGGAGGACAACAGCAAAGAGTAGGTGTAGCTAGAGCATTGATAGGTGCACCAGATATTATCTTAGCTGATGAACCTGTCTCTAGTCTTGATCCACAAACGGCTACAGATATATTAAATTTAATTAGAGAAACCGCAAAAAAAAATAAGATTAGTGTTTTATGCAGTCTTCATCAGATCGATTTTGCAAAGAGTTTTGCAGATAGAATTATTGGAATGAAAGAAGGAAATATAATGTTTAATAAGCCTGCTAAAAATATACTTAAATTTGATTTAAATAAATTATATAAATAAAAAATATTTTTATGTTAACCAATAATCAAAAATTAAAACCACCGTTTAATTATAAAACTATTATTTTAGTTTTATTAATTTTCTTTATATTTATTTTTTCGTTTCAACGAGTTGGTATGCCCGATGTAGTAGATAGACTTTATGAAGTTACTCTTGATACAATTGGTCTAAAAGATAAATCTAAAATAGCGGATGGATTATCAAGAATTTCTAATGAAATGTGGCCTCCTGTAATAGAAACTAAAAAAGATATAAATTTAATTTTAAATTTTGATTCATCAAATTTACCTATGTATTCATTCATAGAAAATCAAAAAGTTCAATTATATGAAACAAATATTGAAACTTTAGAATTAGAATATATAGAAGAAGAGGTTTTATTTTTAGTAGAACCTTTGGGTTATTTAAAAGTAGTTATTATAAAAATAATAGAAAGTATTGAAATAGCTTTTTGGGCAAGTTTTATAGCTTTAATATTTTCTATACCTTTGGCTTACTATTCTGCAAAAAATTATGCACCGAATAAGATAATTTATTATGTAAGTAGAAGCATAGTGTCTGGCTTAAGAGCTATTCCAGAATTAATAAGTGTATTATTTATGGTTTTGGCTTTTGGATTTGGACCAGCTGCTGGTATTATGGCTCTAGGTCTTCATAGTGCTGGTTTTTTAGGAAAATTTTTTGCAGAAGATATAGAAAATGCTGATAAAGGCCCTCAAGACGCATTAAAAGCACTGGGTTCATCGAGGTGGAGGATAGTTAAAGAGGCTGTTTTACCTCAGGTAATGCCTCAATATATTGCTTATATCTTATATATTCTAGATAGAAATTTGAGAATGGCTACTGTTATTGGTTTAGTAGGTGGTGGAGGCATAGGGCAGGAACTAAAAGGTCGTTTTGATTTATTTGAATATGGACATGTAACAACAATAATTTTAGTCATATTTATAGTTGTATTTATATTCGATCAAATTTCTGCTAAATTAAGAAATAAATTGATAGGAAATTCCTCTTGACTTTAAATATTGCTCAAATAAAAAATGAACAAATAAAATGTTGGAATACTTATGGTTATGCTTTTAGTTCCAATCATTTAAAGAAAAATATATCTCAATACTTAAGCTCAGTAGAACAAATAGAAGGTTTAAATAAAGATACTAGGGAGAGTTTATTTTATTACGAAGAAATTGAGGGTATACCTAAACTTTGTAGAATAGAAAAATTTATAGATGATAACAAATTTTTAAAAAACAAAATACTAGGTGAAGATATTTTAGGTTATATAAATAAACTTACTTCTAGATCTTTCTATTTATATAAAGAAAAAATAAATATTAAATCTCCTGGAGGTTCTGGTTATGCAGCTCATCAAGATGCAACTGCTTATCATAAATTAAAAGCACATGTTACTTGTTTAATAGCATTAACTGAAATGAATAAAGAAAATGGATGCTTATATATTGCTAAATTAAAAAATAATAATGAATTGCTTTCTTATAATAAAAATGGCTGTATAAAAAAGAGTTTAGATAAAAAGCTTTTATGGCATCCTGTAATAATGTCTAAAGGGGATTGTCTATTTTTTAATTCATATTTACCTCACAAGAGTGAAAAAAATTTATCAAATAAAGAAAGAAAAGCAATATATCTTACTTTTAATTTGTCTTCTGAAGGTAATTTAAGGGATGAATATTATAAAAGTAGAGAAAAATCTTTAAGTTTTAATAAAGATAGAATTAGCACCATTGGCCATTTTAAAGGTAAAAATTTAACTTAGGTAAATTTATGCTTATTGAAATAGATAATATAAATAAAAATCAATTTACTAGTAAATTATTTAATTGGATGGAAGATGAGGGTCAGACAAAGTATGATGAAAATGTTACGCAACTAGAACATAGTATTCAAACTGCAATGTTAGCTAAAAAATTTAATTCTAAATCGAGTATAGTTGTTGCATCACTATTACATGATATTGGCCACCTTATTTTAAATGAAAATGAATCCAAAATAGATTTTTTAAGCTATGATTTAAATCATGAAATAGTAGGAGCCAAATGGCTAGAAAAGATATTTCCTAAATCTGTGACAGAGCCAATTAAACTTCATGTGTCTGCTAAGCGTTATTTATGTACTATTGAAAAAAACTATTATGAAGAATTATCTTTTTCTTCTAAAAAGAGTTTTAATCTTCAAGGAGGAGTAATGAACACCCAAGAAAAAAATATATTTATAAGAAATAAATATTATATGGATGCATTAAAACTAAGAAGATGGGATGAAAAAGCAAAAATAAAAAATATGACTTTGCTACCTATTAATAGCTTTAAAAAAGATATATTAAGTGTAATAAAAAAGGAAAGTATTAATGACTGATAATGAGTATATTCAGAAAAGAAGAAGTTTTATTTTTTGTCCTGGAAATAAGCCTGATATGATTCCAAAAGCTTTATCATCAGGTGCAGATATGGTTTGTATTGACCTTGAAGATGCAATAATTCCTGATCACAAAGATATTTCTAGAGTTTCAACTGTAAAAGCATTTGAAAATATATCTATTCCTAACGGAGTAGAGACACTTATAAGAATTAATGATGTTAATAGCCAAGATGGCAAAGAGGACATAAAAGCTATTTTAAACAGCTCGAATACAGCATCTGGTTTGATGTTGCCAAAAATACAAAGTGTTGATGAAGTAATAGATTTAGAAAATCAAATTAATTTATTTAATAAGAATATAAATCTACATATTATTATTGAAACTAATAAAGCACTGGAGAATGCGTGGAATATTGCTCATTCGAGCTCTTTAATTAAATCTTTATTATTTGGTGGAGTAGATATGAGTGCGGATTTAGGATGTAATGGTGATTGGATGTCCTTACTATATGCTAGATCTAAAGTTGTGCATGCGGCTGCAGGGGCAGGAATAGATGCAATTGATGTTCCTTTTCTAGATCTAGAAGATATGCAAGGTATGCAAGATGAAGCGCAAAAATCAAAAAATTTAGGTTTTTCTGGAAAAGGCTCAATTCATCCTAAACAAATCGCATTATTAAATAATGTATTTACCCCTTCAGAGGAAGAAGTTGAATATGCTAATAAAGTAATTAAGGCATTTAACGATGCTAGTGATGGCTTAGTTGTTGTTGATGGTAAATTAATTGAAAAGCCTGTATTAAGGACAGCTTTAAAAATAATTGCAAATAGTAAGTAGTTATCTAAGTTTCTTTAAAAATTCTTGAACTCTTTCTTTGACTTCAGGTATGTCATAAGAAGTATTAGCTTCGTATTCTAAGCCTTCTTTAAGTCCTTTATTACTAGCAGCACCATAAAGGTCCTTATATGCTTTAATAGAGTTAGGGCTGTTTTTAGAAATTTTTAGAGCTATTTCATAAACTTTTGTATTTAATTCTTCTATAGGATATGAGGCTAATGCAATACCATATTTAACCGCTTCAATACCTGATATAGTTTTAGCTGTAAATGATAGTTCTTTGGCACGAGATATACCAATATATTGTGGTAACCTCTGGGTTAAACCCCATGAAGGCCTAAAGCCTAAAACTGCATGAGTATCTCCTAATTTTGCCTCATTAGCAATATATATTAGGTCTGCTGATAAAGCTAATTCAAGTCCTCCTGTAAAACAGAAGCCATTAATTTTTGATATTATTGCTTTAGGTGAATCCTCTAATAACTTTATTACTTCATTGGCATGTTGATCTAATTCAACACCAACACCTCCACTGGAAACATCCGTGCCATTTGCTTCTAACTGTCTTAAATCTACTCCTGCAGAGAATGCTTTGCCTGCACCTGTAAGTATAATAACACTTATAGAATTATTATTATTTATAGATATTATTTCATTTTTTAATTCTTTTAAAAGGTCTACAGTAATAGCATTCATTCTCTCTGGTCTGTTGAGAGTTATTTCAGCAATTTTATCATTTATTTGAATAGTAATATTTTGATACATTTGGAGTCCTTTATTAACTAACTTGTTTGTCATGACCTTCCCAGAAAGGTGCTCTTAATGTTGTTTTTAAAATTTTTCCTGCACCAGATAGAGGCATTGGTTCTTCTCTAAATGAAACAGATTTTGGACATTTAAATCCTGCAATTAGACTTTTACTATGAGAAATTACGTCATCTTGATTTATATTGCTATTGGGGTCTTTTCTTACTATTGCATGCACTGTTTCACCCCATTCTTCATTAGGAATACCTATAACAGCACATTCTATAACTCCATCTAATTGATAAATTGCATTCTCAACTTCGGCTGAATATATATTTTCACCTCCTGATATGATCATATCTTTAACTCTATCAACAATATATACATAGCCTTCTTCGTTCATATAGCCTCCATCACCAGTATGCATCCACCCGTTTAGAAGTGCTTTATCACTTAATTCTTTTTGTCTCCAATAGCCAAGCATAACATTTGGTCCTCTTGCAGCAACTTCACCTACTTCTCCTCTTGGAACCTCATTGTCATTCTCGTCAATGATTTTAACTTCAACTCCAGGAACAGCAACTCCAGTAGATTTAAATAAATTTGCTTTAGGCCCTTCAAAAACATGACAATCAGGACCAGCAGATGTAATTAATGGGGCGCATTCTGTCATACCATATGCATGCGTAAATTTACATTCTGGGATAACCTCCATTGCTTTAATTATTACGGATTCAGGCATAGGTGACGCACCATAAGCGATTTGCCTTAATGAAGATAAGTCATATTTCTTTATATCTGGATGGTAAACTAGCATATTGATCATTGTAGGAACTAAAAGTGTATCTGTAATTGAGTAATCTTGAAAAGATTTTAAAACACCTTCCGGAGTATAAGAGGGAATAAAATAATGTTGTCCTGCAATATGAGTGATAGCAATTGCACCGGTTACATCTGCAATATGAAACATTGGAGCAGCATGTAGCCAACGAGCATTAGTAGGAATGTTTAGAGCTGTTATGGTATTAAAAGAGTTAGAAACTAAATTTGTATGACTAAGCATAACACCTTTAGACCTTCCAGTGGTTCCTCCAGTATAAAATAAACCAGCTATATCATCTTTACATCTAAGTTTATCTTCTATCTTAGAGGCTTCTTGTAAAATATTCTCATAATTATGCATATTTTTAGGGCAATCATTATCAGACATATATATAATCTCTTTCACTGATGGTATTTTACCATCAGACCTTAATTTTTCCACAGTTTCTGCAAAGGCTTTATCTACAAATAATAGAGTACTCTCGCTATCATTTAACCAAAATTCTATTTCAGGTGGGGCTAACCTTGTATTTATTGGCACAAAAATACCTCCAGCCCATACTGCTGCATACAAAGCTTCAAAATAACGGTCACTATTTAAAGATAAAATAGCTGATCTGTCATTATCAGAAAAACCTAACTTTTCCATAGCTCCCGCAAGCTTACTAATTCTTTCAATTGATTCTGACCATGTTCTTACTCTATCTCCATCTTGAGTAGCTATTTGTTTTCCATTAATTTGAACTGCTCTTTTTAACGCTTGAGTTAAATACAATGTACATCTCCAAATTATTTATATGCTATATTACCTTACTTTTAGACTTAAATTACAGATTATGTTTATAGAATAATTCTTTTATTTTGCAAAATTTTAATTTCTTCATTGGTATAACCTAATTCTTTTAAAATTTCTACATTATGCTCACCTAATTTTGGCGCTTTTGTAGCTTTTTTTCTAGGAGCATTTTCAATATTTAAAGGAGGTGAAATTATTTTTAAATTTGTAATGCTTTCTCCAGTTATATCCATAAACATATTATTTAAATTTGTTTGAGGGTCACTAATCGTATTCTCTGTTTTAATTATTTTTGTAAATACTATACCTGTATCAATAAGTTTTTTTCTAACATCACTATAAGAATATTTTAAGAATTCCTTTTGTAAAATTTTCTTTAGCTCTTTTTTATGGTGCTGTCTTTTATCTTTTGTATTAAATTTAGAATTTTTATTTAGGGAATCTAAATTTAAACTTTTTAAGAATGGTTGCCAATGCTTTTCTTCATTGGTAAGGAGCATAAAAAATAAAGATTTATCTTTAAGAGTATAGATATTTCTCATAGCGCTTAATGTATCCCAATGAAAAGTATCTATTGGTTTGTGACCAGATAATACAGCTTGAATTAGCATAGCATTTGACCATATACCATTTGCTAAGAGCGACGTAGTTACAGTTGTTCCTAATCCAGTTTTATCTCTATTGATTAATGCTAATAATATAGAAGTAAATAGTGATAGCCCAGTTGGATGATCTCCTCCACCTGGAACAGGAAAAGGAGGGGCTTCATCTAAATCATTTATTTTTGACCAATCCATTAAACCTGATCTAGCAAAATATGCTGTTGAATCTAAACCTGTTCTATCTGAGTCAGGCCCATTTTCACCATAAGCTGATAGTGAAGCATATATTATTTTAGAATTTATCTTTCTTATAATAGTGTCCGTTAATCCTAGTTTTTCTCTAGGTGTTTTAGGAAGATTAGTAACAAAAACGTCAGCATCTAATATTAATTTATTTAATATCGCCTGTCCTTCTTTTGATTTAAGATCAATAGATAGGCTTCTTTTATTTCTATTTTCTAGAATAAATGCCCAATCAATATCGCTTTCTGGCCAGACATGACCTCCAATTACAGCCTCTCTATAGGTATCACCAGTAAGTGGCTCAATTTTGATTACTTCAGCTCCATAATCAGACATAAGCGCGCTCACTAGAGGTGCTGCTATAAAACTTGCAGCATCTATAACTTTAATTCCTTTTAAGGGTAAGTTTTCCAAAATTAATAAGAACCTTATAATAAAATATATTTAAAATATGATAGTAATAAAGTATTATAAGAATTTAAAGAAAATATTTACTTATTGAGGTTTTAATGAAATTAAATTTGTATGACGCTCTACAACAACCGAGTAAAATAATTGAAAATTTAAATCAAGCCGATATAGCTACTCTTGCATTAGTATTGTCATACATAACATCAGATCTTAGCTATATAAAAACAATAAGACCATTTGTGAAGGGCGCATTTGATTATTCTGTAGACGTCCCTAAAGATTTATCAAATGAAATTATAATTAATTTATACAAAGAATTAAAAAATAAAATAAATAAAAACAATAATTTAATTAATATAAATAATATTGAAGATAAATATCTATCTCAGTTAATGAGTGTTGGTGTTGGAACAGAAGTTCCTAATGAATATATTTCTATGATGAAAGAAGAGTTGAATTTTGATAGTAATTCAGAAAGAGATTCCTACATAGAAGACATTAAGAATTATAATGTTAAACCAAGTGTAATTATAATTGGAAGCGGTTTATGTGGAATTTTAGCGGGAATAAAATTATCTAAAGCAAAAATCCCGTTTACTATATTAGAAAAGAATGACTCTATTGGCGGTACTTGGTATGAAAATACATATCCAGGCTGCGGAGTAGATACACCAAACCATGTTTATGCTTATTCATTTGAACCTTCTTACGAATGGGAAGAATTTTATTCAAAGAGAGATTCTATTTATAAATATTTAAAGCATTGTGTGAATAAATATAATTTAAAGGACCATATAAAGTTTAATACTACTGTAGAAAGTATTAAATATGATGAAAAATTAAACAAATGGAAAACATGTATAAAATATGATGATAAAAAAAGTATATTAGAGTCTAATATTGTAATTAGTGCAGTTGGGCAATTAAATAAACCTTCTTTACCAGACATTAAAGGAATAGAAAACTTTAATAATCCAATTATTCACACTGCAAAATGGGACAAAAATTATAATTTTAATAATAAAAATATAGCATTAATTGGAACAGGGGCTAGCGGTATGCAAGTGGCACCTGAATTAGCAAAAATGACAGAAAATTTAACTATTTTTCAAAGAACACCTCATTGGATTATATACAATCCTAATTATCACCGTAAATTGACAGAAGGAAAAAAATGGGTCTTAGAAAATATACCATATTACGCTAGGTGGTATCGTTTACAATTATTTTGGGGTTTTTGTGATGGTATTCATGAGTCATTATGTAAAGACCCAAATTGGAATTTTCCTGATAGGTCTATTAATCAAACTAATGATCGTTTTAGAAGTAATATGGTAAGGCATATAGAGTCTTTAATAGGCTCAAATAAAGAATTATTAAATAAAGTAATACCAAATTATCCTCCCTACGGAAAGAGAATGCTTATGGATAATAATTGGTTTGATATGTTAAATAAAAATAATGTTGAACTTATAACTGATAAAATAAATTATATTACTTCAAATGGTATTGTTACTAATAAAAATACTTATAACTTTGATGCAATTGTCACTGCAACTGGTTTTAATGCTAGTAAAATGATTTGGCCTATTAAGGTAATTGGTAAGAAAGGTATAAACTTAGAAGACTATTGGGAAAAGGATAATCCTAGAGCTAACGTAGGTATTACAGTACCAAATTTCCCTAATTTTTTCATGATGTATGGACCTAATACAAATCTAGCTCATGGAGGTAGTATTGTTTTTCATGGAGAATGTCAAATAAGATATATACTCGGATGTATAAATTTATTATTAGAAAATAATCATATGAGTATGGATTGCAAAACTGATGCTTATGAAATGTATAATTCTAAACTTGATGAACAACATTCACAAATGGTATGGACCCACCATAAAGTAGATAGTTGGTATAGAAATAAATCAGGGCGCGTTACGACAAATTCTCCATGGAGATTAGTAGATTATTGGAATTTTACTAAAGAGCCAAGAAAGAACGATTACATATTTTATTAGGAGAAAATTTGGAATGATTAATGAATTAAGAATGTATACAACGAGACCAGGCAAAATGATGCATGTAGTAAATGCTAGTGCAACTGTAGCTCAAAAAATTAGAAATGGCGATACTTATGGAAAGCTAGTTGGTCATTGGTCAAGTGAAATAGGAAGGATGAATCAGTATATTCATATGTGGGAATATAAAGATGTAGAAGAAATGAGAAACCTTAGGTCTCAACTATCATCAAGAGAAGATTGGAAAAACAAGTTTGTTCCATTAGTAGGGCCTTATATTTTAAATCAGGAAATAAGAGTATTAAAACCCTTAATAGATAGAAAAATACCTACAGATAATTCAAATATATATGAATTAAAAATAATTAAACTTAATATAGGACAGGTTAATAATTGGAAGAATAAGTTTTTAGATATTATCTCCTCTATAGAGGGAAAATCAGTAAATATAGGTTTATGGAATACAGAACTACAAGACCCTAATGAAATAATATCTATATGGAGTCATCCAAATCTCGAAATTATGAGTAAATTCTGGAATAGTTTGAATGAGAATAAATATTGGATTGATTTTAATTCTTACCAAGAAAACGCAGTAAAATATGAGGATTCTATTATTCTTAGGCCTTCTATATGTTCACCACTCCAATAATATTTAAAGGAAAAAAATATGAAATTTATAACAATATTAATTATAATGCTAGGTAGCTTTATAGCACAAGCACATAAATATGAGACGGATACTATGATAGTGGATCATCCATGGATGAAGGTAATAAACAACAATGGTGCTGGGTATTTTAAAATAAAGAATATAGGCGAAGATAATATTCACTTATTAGAAGTAATCTCTGATAGTGTTAATAAGATTGAGTTACATACTATTTTAATGGAAGATGGGGTCTCTAAAATGAGGCCTTTGAAAGATGGGGTTATTATTAATGTAGGTGATTCAATTGAATTTAAGGCTGGAGGGCATCATTTAATGTTTTTTGGTATCAATAAAGATTTAGGTGAAGGTGAGCTTATGGAGGCAATATTTAAATTTAAAAATTCAAATGATTTAACAGTAAAGTTCAAAGTTGAGTCAAATAAATCTTCCCATAATCATGATCATTAGTTTTAAATAAGAGAGAGATTAAAATATAATCTCTCTCTCTTATTTAAAAACCTTAGGCTGTTTTTGGGATAGCTCCCATCACAGATTTTATTTCTAAAAAATCTTCTAAGCCAAATTCTCCCCATTCTCTCCCATTTCCAGACATTTTATATCCACCGAACGGAGCAGATTGATCTCCGGGAGCATTATTAATATGCACCATTCCAGTTCTTAGCTTTGAGGCCACGGCTTTTGCATTATTTATATTTTCAGAAGATACGTATCCTGATAAACCATATATGGTTTCATTGGCTATTTTTATTGCTTCTTCTTCATCTTTATATCCTAGAATACTTAAAACTGGTCCAAAAATTTCCTCTCTTGCAATAGTCATATCATTTGTAACATTAGCAAAAATTGTTGGCTTAATATAATAACCTTTATTATAACCCTCAGGTGCATTCGTACCGCCTGCTACTAATGTAGCTCCTTCCTTTATACCAGTTTCTATTAAGTTTTTAATTTTATTATATTGAATTTCACTAACTACTGGTCCTATAGTAGTATTTTCAGATTCTGGGTTTCCAACAATAATTTTTTCTAATGCATTTTTTGCAATTTCTATTACTTCTTCCATTTTAGAGTTTGGTACTAGCATTCTTGTAGGTGCATTACAGGATTGACCTGAATTATTCATGCAGTGCATAACCCCTTTAGTAACAGCTTTATTAAAATCAGCATCCTCTAATAAAATATTTGCAGATTTTCCTCCTAGCTCTTGTGTAACTCTTTTTACAGTATCAGCTGACGATTTAGCAACAGATATTCCGGCACGGGTAGAGCCTGTAAATGACATCATATCTATATCAATATGTTTACTCATTGCTTCTCCTACGGTAGGTCCATCTCCATTAATCATATTATAAACACCTTTAGGCACTCCTGCTTCATCTAAAATCTCAGTAAAGATAATAGCGCTTAGAGGTGCAACTTCACTTGGTTTCAATATCATTGTACAACCGGCCGCTAGCGCAGGACCAACCTTACATGCTATTTGATTAATTGGCCAATTCCATGGAGTAATAAGACCACAAACGCCTACTGGTTCTTTTCTAATTACCGTAGTATTCATTTCAAATTCAAATTTATAATCTTTAAGTGTTTTATAAGCTTTACTTAAATGACCTAAACCTGCTGGAGCTTGAGCGGCATTTGCTAAATTTACTGGTGCTCCCATTTCCCTTGTAATTGCTTTAGCTAGGTCGGACATTCTTTTTTTATAAACATCCATAATTTTTTCAAATAATTCTAGGCGTTCTTCACGTGATGTTTGAGAAAATGAATTAAATGCATTTTTTGCAGACACTACTGCTTTGTTAACATCTTCTTGTGATCCAATACTAATTTCTGTTATTACTTCTTCATTTGCAGGGTTTATTACCTCAAGAGTTTTTGGAGATATTGGATTAACCCATTCACCATTAATATAAAATTTTTTATTATTTTCCATTTGTTTATCCTTAGTAATTTTTAATTAATTAATATGAGATTTTGGATCCCATCTTGTTATAATATTAGAAACATATGAAACGAAATTATATAATAATATTGTAAAAATAGCTAAAATTATTATTGAGGAAAACATTAAGTCAATCTGAACTCTACCACTTGCATACAACATTAAATAACCTAACCCCTCTGATGATCCTACCCATTCTCCTATAACTGCGCCCATTGGAGCAAAAGCTGCAGCCAATTTTAACCCAGAGGAGAGTTGTGGTAACGCAAATGGAATCCTTATTTTTAAAAGCATACTAAATGTATTTGCACCCATCATTTTAGCCAAATTAATAATCATTGGGTCAATTCTTTTTAAGCCATCATAAAATGCTATAGTAATTGGAAAATAAATAATTAATACTGTCATAATTATTTTAGACCATATCCCATACCCTATCCATAGAGTTAATATTGGAGCTATTGCAAATACAGGAATAGCTTGTGTTAGTACTATAAAGGGTAACATCCATTTTCTCATACTTTTAGATATAATAAATAATATACCAGTATACATTCCAAAAATTAATCCTAAAATAAATCCAACTAAAATTTCAAGAAAAGTAATTATTGAATGGTAGGCTAGTAAGTGTAAATTGTTTTTTATGGATAAAAATACTCTGTAAGGGCTTGGTAAAATATAAGATGGACTATCAGTTATATATTGAATTAACCACCAGATAGTTATAAAAATTATAAAACTAAATAGATATTTATAAAAATAATTCATCTGATATACGATTTTTCTAATTTATTTAGTATAAATTTATGACTGTAAAGTAAGTTTTCATCATTAACTGTTCTAAATGGTTTGCTATTTGGAAGTTTGATAGACCTTAATTTATTTTTTATTATATAATATAAATCATTACTTAATAGTAGGGCTTCTAACGGGTCGTGCGTGACCATAATTACAGTTTTATCTTTTAATAATTTCCATGTTAATTTTTGCATTGCCGATCTAGTAATGCTATCTAAAGCTGAGAAAGGCTCATCCATTAATATTATATTTTTATCTTCCATTAATGTTCTTGCAAGAGCAACTCTTTGTCTCATACCCCCAGATAAAGTAGAAGGTAGGGCATTTACCTCATTTATAAGTCCAACTTGATCCAATAAGGAAAGAGCTCTTTCTTTATCTAATTTTTCTCCCCTTAACTTTTGCCCTAAAGTAACATTATTTATTACGGAAGCCCATGGCAATAAGAGATCATTTTGAGCCATCCATGAAAAAGAATAATTTTTATTAGAACTTTTTATAGTACTTTTAAAGACGTCTGGAAGATCCATGCCCGCAATTATTTTTAATAATGTTGATTTTCCAGAACCGGATACACCTATTATTGATGTCCATTTATTAAAATTAATTTTTAACTTTACATCAGAAAAAAGAATTTCTTGACTGATTTTTAAAGAACCTTCAAGTAAAAACGATAAATTTTTTTTATCCATTATTATTTTAATAAATTTCTATTGCCATTTTATCAAAAGAAATCTTTTCCTCTATCAGTCCTTCTTCATATAAAAATTTTTCAAATCTTTCATACCTTCTTTTGTCCAAGGCTGCTGGCCTTAAAGCAAATCTAGGAATTGTATCATACCAAGCCATTTCATTTAATTTATTATTCAACTCTTTTGAATAATTAGAAAAAATTTTCCAACTTTCTTTCGGATGATTAATAATATACTGAGTGGCTTTCTCTATAGAATCTAAAAATTTTGTAAGCATCTCTTCATTAATATTTTTATTATTCACGATAAATATTAACTCATCATAAGGAGGGACACCTTCTTCTTCAATATAAAAACATCGTCCTTTAACGCCTTCAATTTTCATTTGGTTGAGTTCAAAATTTCTATATGCGCCAATTACGGCATCTACTTGTTTACTCATTAAAGAAGGGGATAGTGACCAATTAACATTAACATATTCTACTTCATTTTTTTTTACTTTTGCTTTTTTAAGTATTGCACTTAATAAAGCTTGCTCCATTCCAGATATTGAATAGCCAATTTTTTTTCCTTTTAAATCTGATAAATTTTTAATAGGACCATCTTCTAAAACAAGTAAACAATTCAAAGGAGTTGCAACTAATGTTCCTATTCGAGTAACAGGTAGTCCTTCATGAACTTGCATATGTAATTGAGGTTGATAAGAAATAGCTATATCTGCTTTTCCTGCTGCTACTAATTTAGGAGGATCTGCAGGATTAGCTGGTGGGATAATTTCTATTTCCAGTCCTTCTTCTTTAAATATACCTTTTTCATTAGCAATAATAATTGGGCCGTGGTCTGGGTTAATAAACCAATCTAATAATAAGGTTACTTTTTCATTAGCAAGAATATTATTTGAATATACTGAGATAATAATCAGTAAAATAAGTATATTTTTAAATTTGTAAATCATTTTATTTCTCCCTACGCTGGTATTAACCAACAGGTTCAAAGGGTATATATCTCAGCCTGGATAAGTTAGGCACCCCCGCTTAATCAAATATATATTTTTTTTAATATTTGTGAAGTATAATTAGAAACTATTTTAATTTTTTACATATTTTAATAAATTTAATACTTAAATTACCAAATTATTTTATTTTTATCACCTGTGTAGATAGATCTTATATATATAATTATTTCCCATATTTCATTATTTTCAAGTTCAGATTCCCAACCGACCATATTTGTGCCTTTTCTTCCTTTTGCTATTGTTTTAAATATCATTTTGCCTGCTACGCATTCAGGAAGTTGATGGCTATATCTCCAAATTTCTTGTCCATTTGCTGCATTTAATGCATAAGTTTTTCCGTGAGATGCTGTTACATACATAATTCCATTATGTATTACTGGAGTTGTATTTTGAGCATCTA
>Ga0222719_10001099_pt1 | contig 26871 bp, 41 predicted proteins | sample C33_34DmetaG_FD_165039 | JGI IMG/M metagenome (GOLD analysis project Ga0222719, IMG submission 165039) | Estuarine water microbial communities from San Francisco Bay, California, United States - C33_34D | ecosystem: Environmental > Aquatic > Marine > Unclassified | place: USA: California...
CCCATGGTCATTCCACCACATCGTGCTGAATCAAATTGGCTTCTACGCTATCATCTTACTATAGAGAGTGGTGGTGATTGCACACTCTATACTACGAAGGGGGCGCACGAACATCGTGATGGTGAAGATTTCCTCTTTGACCATGCCAAATATCACGAAGTTGTCAAGAGGGGTAAAGGGAGAAGGGTTGTTCTCATTTTAGACATCTATAGATGTTTCTGACAGACTGCGACGTACATGTCACTCCCACCGATGAGCTCGAGCTTGGTGTCCTCAACGATTCTCTTTGTGAATGGACCAGGCTTACCGTTGCCACAGCGCATACACAAGGCTGACAGCTTGGTGACTTCACTCGCCAAGGGAATACAATCGAGAATCTGACCCCACTTCCTCTGGAACGCGTCGGCATCTAGACCTGCGATGATGACTTCCTTATCCGCATCTAGGCAGAAACGAACAAAGTGTAGCAGGTCGGGGAAAAACTGTGCTTCATCGACTGCGATAATCTCGGAATCCCCAAACACCTGTGTATCGATGAGTTCCATGAGGTTGAACACTTTGTGACAGTCAAATTTAACATTATCATGGGTCTTCAGAACTTCATCTGGAGATCGTGTATCCTTGGCGGAGTTGATGACCATGATTTGTTTACCGAGAACCTTGAGTCGTTTCAACCTTCGAATAAGTTCAGATGTCTTACCTGAAAACATGTTCCCCATGATAATCGAGAGACCCATCCTGACTTATTAAAATAATGTTGTATTTTTTATATGGGTGATTTCATTCGGGCAACTTTCGAGGGTTACACAGGGTACTACAATCCTAAATCGGGTCGTGTGAAGTTGGGTAACCGCCTGTTTCCCGATATAAAAGTGGCAGTAAAATATCTCGGCAAAAGGTAAGATGCCTCTGAGCGATGCTCAGATTACCAAGAAGGTGGGGGAACTGCGTAAAAAGGAGGGTAAAATCTACGCACCCCTTAAATATTTCAGGGGACTCACCACCCTCAAGGAGGTCGAGACCCGCTATAAGAAGATGCTCAAGCGAGACTACAAAGATTTCAAGACGGACAAGGGACAGAAAACAAAGACTTCTTCCTACACGCAAAAGTTTAGAAAGATGTACCCAGGAGTCAAATCTCTCCCTGAAATTGCTAAGGCTACTGGCGTGCCTTTGAAGACCCTCAAGACGGTGTACAATAGGGGACTCGCCGCGTGGAGAACCGGGCATCGTCCGGGAGCCTCTCCACAGGCGTGGGGGTATGCTAGGGTACACAGCTTCGTCACGAAGGGGAAGACATATTACACGGCGGATAAGGATTTAAGGTAAAATTATACTGCCGATAAGAACCTAAGTTAGCACATGTAAACCTAAAAAATTAGGTGTAAATGTTCTTGTTTAATAAGATTCGAAATACATTGATTGGATGTGAACTCGCGGTTTCATATTCTCTTAGCAAAGATGATTCTGAAATTGTATCTAATCGGATAGATAATTCAAACTCTGTCGGTGATGTCATAGAACAAGTCGTTGGTGATCTCTGTGGTGATATGCTTACAAAAGGCCCATCAAATCAAAGTCCCGATTTTTACTGTAAAAATCCACTGACATTTATAGAGAATCAGACAGTGAACGAAGTGGAGGTGAAAGTTTTTGAAAATAATCCTAATTTCGATATAGGGAATTTTGATGCATATAGAAGGATAATTTCCACAGAATCCGGTCTACATAAAAAGATTTTTAAAACTATGTACTTAATTATTGAGTATGAAAGTGTTAATACGCGTTCATTTCGCATTAAAGATGTTTGGGTAAAAAATGTATGGGAATTGCCAAATTATGATGGTAAATACCCACTCAGTTTACAGGTTAAACAGAATAGACCTTATAACATTCGCCCAGGATCGAAAAAAGGTTGGAATGATGAGAATAAAACACCTGATATGTTTATCGATCGTTTAAATAAGTGTAAGAAAAGATGGTCGCATTAGTCAAACATTAATTCGATTAATTTATACAAAACTGGGGGAGTTGCCATGTTTCCAAATAAATCATATACATTCACATCATTGGGGAGTTTTAACGTTTCCGGAAATCCACACACCCTCTTTAGTTCTAGATGATTTAATTTTCTCACAGTGTTCCCAATGACAACAGCTAAACGATTAGAATCCGTGGCTGTTAATGTTGGACATATTTCGTCGGGGTTTAAAATTCTAGATACAGGGAAACTGAGTTTCCCTTTACAGATATTGTATCCACGAGTAGCAGTATCACTCTTACAAAGTAGACGTACCCGCACCAAATTCCCTTCCGCTTCGATAAGTTTTTGTTTTAAGGCGTCTGTACTCGATTCATCTAGCTGTTTTTTGATATTGGAAACAATTTGTTCACATTCTGGCACAAGGTCGTCAATATATACACGTCTCCCATCAATGAGTTCTTTACATTGTTCTAGTCGCAAATAATTCTTTTCTGTTAAACTATCCAGTAAAGATTGCAAGTCATCATGCTTGAAAAATGTCTGGATTTCTGAAAATGTCAAGGGCATGCCATCCATCCATGTTATTTGCTTTTTAGCCGCCCAATGTTTCTTCCTTCTATTTAACATGATAGAAGTCATCAAATTTCGCTCATCTTCTGAAACAGTTCCATTAATTGCAAGATCCCACGAGTGAATATTATCCTTACCACCTCGTTTATCACCTATCTTGCATCCACATATGGATGTTTTTTTGTGCAACTTTAGGAGTTTTTCTACGAATTCATCGTTAAGATCGGACTTTGTATATGTGTAGTCTAAAAATTGTTTCAATGTGACTGTATTCGACATGTTTTCTACTCCCGAGATATTTACATCTTTGTCGAGTGTACAAATGATATAGACTCTTTCTCTAGACTGCGGAATTCCAAAATTCTTCGAGTTCAATTTGGTATATTTTACTTTGTAACCTAGATCACCAAAGAGTTTACAAATGGAATTGATGTATTCGCCGTTATTAAGTGAAATCAAATTGTGTACATTTTCCAGTAAAACATACCGAGGTTTATGATACTCACAAATATCAACAATCTTGAATATCATACCACCACGTGGGTCTTCAAATCCCTTCTTCTGTCCCGCGGAACTAAATGGTTGACATGGAAATCCCGCGCATATAAGATCAAACGATTCCATTTCTTTCGGTTTAATTTGGTAAATATCTCTAGAAGGATTGTTTTCGTTGAAATTTAGATTGTATGTTTGAATCGCATCCTTTTTTATATCAGCGGATAATACACACGTGAATTCAATGTTATCTTTTGTCTTTTGATATGCGTCTATAGCATAACGAAAACCACCAATACCTGAACAGAAATCTACGTATTTGATATTGATCATATTTGTATATGTAACTTATTTTTTAAGTCATCTAGAGAATAAAAAGTATTAATTTGCATGACTAACCGAATCTCTTGGGACGACTACTTCATGCAGACTGCTCAACTCGCATCTGTGCGGTCTCCGTGTGAGAGATTGAAGGTGGGGTGTGTCCTCGTGAAGAACAACAGGCTCATCAGTATGGGTTACAACGGATTTCTAGGTGGGTGCGAACACAAGTCCATCGTGAGGGATGGTCACGAACAGGCTACGATTCACGCGGAGATTAACGCAATCACGGATGCGGCGAAAAGGGGTGCCTCCATCGATGATTGTGTGGCGTACGTGACCCATTACCCATGTCTCAACTGCTACAAGGCTCTAGCCAGTAGTGGAATCAAAAGGGTCTATTACAAAGAGGACTACCGAAACGACCCCGTCCTAGAAGAGTTGGGGTATGGGATTGATTTAAAGAAATTATCATCATAAACAGTAATGAACCCCGAAAACTTTCCCCCACACATCAAGCAGTTGTTTCAAAACAGAGAATTGACGATGAACCAGAAGATGGCCACGTTAGCCGCATTTATGCCGGATATTCCAGGTATGCCCGAACCAGATGACCATCGCGAACTGGGTATGAAAATTAAACACCTCGCGGAGGAAGGGAAGATTCGTTTAGGTAAATTTGATAAAAACTTTATTCTCGAGGTTGAGACCGTGGCTTAATCGCCCACGTACTTTCCTTTCGGAACTTTTCATGATCGATTTCCTCGATCTTGAAAACTTTCATGATGAACTTCTTGATGGGGTTCACCTCCTTCGTGTCAGGTTCGTCCCCCTCATCCCAAGTAGGGGGTCGTCGTTTCCCTTCACCCGGGGCTTCTGTGGGCGCGACGAAGTCGTCTTTCCTAGCGTGAACAGTGACACGTGGTCGTATGAGATTGGGTCTTAAGATGAACATTTATATAAAGAGGTTTTTCATCTTTAAACACCTAAGTAAAGAAGAACCACGTCTTATTCACACAAACATGAACTCTACTACCATCTTCGAATACATCCAGAACCTCGAGAAGGAGAACGAGGAACTCCGAAAGAAGCTTCTCGACTCTGAAATCCAAAGGGTCGGAGCTTCCCTCTACGAGACGACTGCTCGAACCAAGACACACTCCCTAAACAAGGAGATTGCCGAGCACCTGAAGGAACTTGGTGACATGACCTCCGACTTTTACAAGGCTGCGGCTTACAACACAGCTGCGGACACCATCGCCACTCTCGACTTTGAGGTGCAGAATGGTGAGAGCCTTCTCGAGATTAAGGGTATCGGGAAGAGTATCGCCTCAAAAGTTGACCAGTTCCTCGACGAGTACTTTGACGACTCTGAATCGGTCGCCTCCAACGAGGGTCAGATTCTTGAGGAGTCTGACTCTGATGATGACTTTTTCATCTCCTACAACAGTGAGTTGGCTGATGTGCTTGACAGTCTCGCCTACTACGAAAAGGATGAGCACAAAAGTGCGGCGTATGACCACGCTGCCAATATCATCGACCAGCTTCCGTTCAAGGTGACCAGTGGCAAAGAACTCGCGAAGGGTCACAAGAAGGTGAAGGGTATTGGGAAGTCTATCGCGAATGTCATCGACGAGTTCCTCTCGACTGGTAAGGTACAGAAGCTCGAGAGGCTCGAGAAGGGTGCTTCCACTAACGAGGAAGTCGCACGAGCTCTCGAAGATTATGCTGAAGACCTCGAAGACCCCTTCAAGGTTCGTGCGTACATGAAGGCTGCTGAAGTCATTCGTAAGCTTGACTATGAAGTGACGAGTGGTGAGGAACTCGCGAAGGGTCCCAAGAAGGTGAAGGGTATTGGTAAGTCTATCGCTGCTAAGATTGATACGTTCCTTCAGACTGGGGAGATGAAACCCTGACTTTTTTTCCATTTGGATTTCCTCGTGAGACGTGAGAGTAAATACATATAGAAGATTAGGACACCCATCTTCCTTTTAATAAAGACCAATAATTTTCTCGACTAATATCAAACAATGACTCCAGTACTCGTTTCTGTAGACAAGGCGGGTGATCTCAAAATCGGACGCAAGAAGTGCCGTCTCTACAAGAAGGATGAGGTGGTGAAGGTTGCTAAGAAGTATGGCATCAACACTGAGAAGAAGACTGTCGGTGAACTCTGTGGTGCCATCAAGTCGCGTGCCAAGAACTCCCCCATGAACAATGTGCCTCTCGCGAAGTTGTACCCCGAGGCTGCCAAGAAGCGTATGGTTGCCAAGAAGCGCGCGGAAAAGAAGGCTCTTGATAAGAGGATTGCCGCCAACTTTATGAGGAATATGACCACCAGGATTCCCGCGCCCAGACCCAACCCAGCCGCTGTTGCGCGTGCCAGGGCTAACGTTAAAAATATGATAGATAAACGTGTTTCTTATATGAATGCGGCTGGCCAGAGGATGATCAACCAAGCGTCTCCTCGTGCAGTGATGCGTATTGCTCGGGAACTTCGTCGTCTTCGCTAAGGTCGTTATAGACCTTCTCCTCGGTGTCGTAGAAGGCTTCGCTGTCTCCAATCATCATCTCCTTCACGGTCTCGTATAGGACTGTAGTGAGGGCAAACTTATAAGCGAGAAACCCCACGAAAGTAGCTCCATAATCAAAGTCAAACGCGAAAGGTGCGTTATTCCACGACACTTCAAAAGCAGCGGCACACAGTGGTGCCAAGAACTCCTTCTGAATTGCCGAATTTTCAAACTTGTCCACCCTATCCGATAGAAGGGTCACATACGCGTACGAGGCGGCGGCTCCCAAAGCGGCCGATACACCCTGGTCAGCCCCCTGTGTGATGAAGTACGAGGCACTGAGAGCGGTACCATACGCAGCTGTAGACTTTTTCAGGGTTGTCTTGAGACGGGAGTACTCGGTGGGAACAACTGGCTTGGTGAACGCGTAAGTGAGGGACATTCTGTACGAAAGTCACTTAAAATCTTTATCCGAGTTAACAATAAGAATGCCGTGTCAACGTTGTAGGAAGAAGTGTGGTGTCCCCATCGATTGTAACTATTGTGAAGGCAGCTTTTGTCCGAGTTGTATCAATCTGACGAAACACGATTGTCAGGGTGCAGACATTAAGAAGATGAAGCAACGTAAGGAACTGAAAGAACAGACAGCCTTCGAACCACCACCGAAATGCTTAAAGATTTAACGTGTATACTATTCAGCGTGGGAGGCGACCCGCACTCATAGCTCAGTGGTAGAGCGCAAGCTTAGTAAGCTTGAGGTCAAGGGTTCGAAACCCTTTGAGTGCAAAATTAATATGATCTTATTATAAATGTTGACTTGCATTTCAACATTTATAATAAAGCTTGTATATAGAGAGAGGATAAAGAGAGGAGACTCACCTCGAGGTTCATCATACAACATAAAGATTATGGACGAAACTCAACTATAATGACTCTCGGAATTAAGAAACTGTCCTTTGATGCTCTTCTTCCTACTCGTGGCTCCATTGGTGCTGTGGGTTACGACCTGTATAGCAATTGTGATTGTGTTATTCCGACATCGGAGAGGATGCTCGTCTCTACGGGAATCGCCGTGGTACTCCCCAACGGTGTCTATGGGCGGGTCGCACCTCGTTCGGGACTCGCAGTCAAACACGGTATCCAAGTCGGGGCTGGTGTCATTGATCCGGACTATACGGGAGAAGTCAAAGTCGTTCTCTTCAATCATGGAGAAAAGGACTTTGAGGTAAAGAAGGGAGACCGCATCGCACAACTTGTTCTCGAGAAGTGTGAGACACCCCTCATCGAGGAGATTAGTATCGTTGAGGATACTGAGAGGGGTTCAGGTGGTTTTGGGTCTACTGGCAATTAGAAAACCATAAATCTTCTGGTTGAGGCATGAAAAGGACACCCTTGGTCATCGTCATGAAAAGTTTGGCTTTGTTGACATCTGGATAGGACAGGAGCATCCATCGTTCCCAGAAATCCGCTCTGAAATAATCTTCCCAGTCTTCCTTTTCACTTTCTTCTACAGCCAACATACCCCGATGAATTTCGTGGTGGTTTGTTTCTATCCGCAACTTCTTAGGAATGACAGCCCCTTTTCTAATAAGATGTGCACGCATGAGACGAGCGTCTCCGTGATCGGGGTAATATTGAACCCCTTTCTGACCGAAATCAACAGCTCTTTTACTTGGGAGAATGACACGATACTTATGTGTCACAGAGGGGCTTGGCTTAAGAACGACGTGCATATTACTTATACGTGTGAAAATAGAATGTACGAATACATCGCATCAGGTAATATACCCATTCGAGTCGGACAGGGCGCAAAAGAAAATGATCATCTCACAAATACGAGTAATCCTGAACACTGGTGGATGCACGCGAGTGGGTACTCGGGTGCGCACGTTGTCGTATGTTACGAAGGTGAACAACTTCCAAAGGATGTCAAGAGAGATGCAGCCGTACTGGCCATACACCATAGTAAGACACCCGACTCAAAGATGTCTTGGGTAGACTTGGTGCGTGTTGAAAACGTATCTTCTCTGAAACAACATGGGCAGGTAACACTCGAGGGTAAAGTTGAACAGTTGACAATTTTTATGCGGAAGGAAAAGGAACGTTTGGAAAGAATCTTAAAAACGAAGCGACTTATATAGGTAGATGAATCACCAGGACTGGAATCCAGTTATCATCCACGGGAAAGCTGCCCCTGCTAACCAGAGACCCCCACCTAAACAGTATGAGCGCACGAAGGAGCAAAAGTTGGAGGATGAGGAGCTTGGTACACACAAGAAGGTACCACTCTCCATGGCGAAGATGATTCAACAGGGGCGTGTTGCTAAAGGTTTCAAAACACAAAAAGATTTAGCAAACGCGGTGGGTGTGAATGTGGGTATCATAGGTTCGTATGAATCGGGTCGAGCCATCCCAGACCCCGCCGTCCTTCAGAAGTTGAGAAGGGTTCTGGGTGTGAAGTTAAAGTAGACTCGAGTAGTGACCCGCGATGTAGTAAACATCCTCGAATCCAAGTTCCTCCAATTTCTCTGCTGCAAATCTGGCCCGTTGCCCAGTATTGCAGTAGACGAGTAAACCCTTCTTAGGGAGTTCCGTAGTGGTCTTTTCGTCCATCTTATTAACAGGAATGTGGAGTGCCTTGGGGTAGTGTCCTGCACGATATTCGGTGATCGTACGAACATCGATGACCTTCTTTATCTTACCCTCCTTGATGAGCCTTTTAGCTTCTGAGGCAGACACGAGATTCTGACCCATGAAAGTGTATGCGAGAGCTCCAGTGAGGGCGCCAGCTATGATGAGTGGTATCATTTAGTATTTGTGGGGATTTTAACTTTGACATGATCCATCTCAAAACAACACTGGGCGTGTCCATCATACGTTCTTTGACATGATTTACAGTAATAAAGGATAGGGTCGTCCATAGTATAAATGAACAAGAAAACAGCTGATGTGTCCACTCGTCTCACTCCTGATGAGTATGTTAAGCGTTCAATGGATGGTCGTATAGAGGCGATGCGTGAGGCACTTAAGGGTGAAAAGGTTCAGTACAAGTCTAACTGTGACTCAGAGAAGTTCAAGGAGTTCCTTGAGGACCGACTCACAATTTGGGAGGGAGAGAAGAATAAGACCTTCTATGGAAAGAAGATGTATGAAAAGACGAAAACTTTGCTTGATAACTGGAATTAATTACCAAAAGCGACACCAGCCATACCATTCTTGATACGAAGAATGTTATAGTTGACCGCATAAATACGATGAAGCTGGTTACCACCAGTGGGACTGTTGAGCACGAGCTTCGCGTTATCGATACGAGAGAAGTTAAGAGTACCCGTGGGTTGCATCTTGCTCATGGTGAGACAGAAAGGCCACGAGTAGGTGGGGAGATCGTCTAGAATGTTGTCGGGGAGATCAGTACAGTGCATTTCAGCCACGACGTCGTGGTGGTAGGTGTTGGATGTGTTCTCAAAAAGAGCTACACCATTGATGTAAAGAGAAGATGTCGCAAAGTTGTACTCATCCGACCAGTTGCTACCCGAAGCTTCACCAGAAACAACGTGGAGAGACTTCACGGGGTGGTTGAAGTAGCTCAAGTCAATATCAGTGTCCGTGTTGGAGGCCAATTGGTACTGCGTTTGGGTAATGAGAAGTTCGTGTTCATTGTCGGTGAAAAACTTACGCTCTTCCGTATCCAGGTAGACGTAGTTACCATACACCTTGGGAGTATCTGTGGGAATGTAACCATCGCGACACTTCACACGAATCTCGACATCATGATACTGGAGCGCCACGAGGGGGAGCACCTTGGTCCAGTCTTCACCGAAGAAGAAGGGAATCATGTAGTGGTTACCGGTGTTGTTTTCCTTCCGGGCGTTGGTCGTGACAGCCATCGACGCCTTCGCGGTAGTATCACGCATGAGGGGGTTGTGGACACCCTGAATGAAGAGGGAGTCGAGTTGCGACACCTTCTGACCACCGATCCACAGCGAAAATTCGGTGGGGCTGGCAGCGGCGTTGGAGAATAGACCTGTAGCATTCTCTTGAACCCCCGCGATACCGTTAGACTCGATCCAGATGTAGCTCATGAGATCACCCTTGGAGCGAATAGGAATGGAAACCTCGTTGTTCGCACCGAAGGTACCGATGTAATCCATACGCTCGGGCTTCATGGCGAAGTTGGTATGGCGCTTATAGTTCTGGCGGAAGAAACTGACCTGGGGATCACCCGTGATGTAGACATCCTGGGCACCCACCGACACGAGCTCAATTAAAGCGGCAGACATTTATTAGTAAATGATATTAAAATTTTGGCTCATTATAAACATATGGTGGTTTTCCGGGCTTTGACATGGGAGGCTCGAGATGTTGATGACGAACACATGATCAGTATTTTGGGAAAAACGGAGGATGGTAAATCTGTATGTGTGACGACTGTTTTTGAACCCTATTTTTTTGTAAAGTTACCCAGGGGTTCGACGGATCGTGACGTTCGTCTCCTTTACGATGACCTGAACAAACTTCGTCCAGATCATGTGACTGGGTACAGTGTGACCCAGAAGAAAGATGTATGGGGTTTCCAAAATAATGAGATGTTCGCGTACATGCGCCTCAACTTCAAGACCCTCGCGGATCGTCGGAAAGTTAATTCGGTGTTTGCGTACAATCGTGATTTCCGAAAGTATCACGTTTACGAAGCGAACCTCGATCCCGTCCTGAGGCTTATGCATCGAACGGGAATTCAATCTACTGGGTGGTTGGACTCTGGTTCAGATTGTGTACGCTCCCATCTCGCGAAAGTCGATATCGATCTCTGGTGTAACGACTGGTCAACCCTGAAGCCGGTGAATCGTGATGACATCGCACCATTCGTGGTGGCATCGATTGATATCGAGTGTAATAGTTCGACTGGTAAATTTCCAAACGCGGACGTGACGGATGATGCGTGTTTCCAGATTGCCGTTTCACTCTGTACATTCGGGAGTGATGAACCGTACGAGAAGACATGTCTGTGTTACAAAAAGACTGAGGGACCGGATGTAGTGAGTTTTGGAACAGAACGTGAGATGCTCGAGGCGTTTCAAAAATATCTTCATGAGAAGGATGTTGATATCATCACAGGGTGGAACATTTTCGGATTTGATCTTGAGTACATCTATAAACGAGCCTTGTTGACAAACTGCGATGAGGAATTTTTCAACTTGGGTAAGTTACGTGAACCAGCGAGTGAACTCTTACTGAAAAAGTTAAGTTCGAGTGCTCTGGGTGATAACTTTCTCAAACTCCTTCCGATGTCTGGGCGTTTCATCTTCGATATGTTTCATGAAGTGAAGAAGGGATACAAGTTGGATTCCTATAAACTCAACGAAGTCTCAAAGTTGTATCTGGGTGATCAAAAGATTGACATGTCTCCAAAGGAGATGTTCGCGCGGTACAAGGAAGAAGATCCTGTAAAGTTGGGGGAAGTCGCGGAGTATTGTATTAAGGATACCTTACTCCCTCACAGACTCTTGAAAAAATTGTGTACACTTCTCAACCTCTTGGAGATGGCGAAGGCGACATGGGTTCCCCTTTGTTTCCTCGTCGAACGTGGTCAGCAGATTAAGGTGTTTAGTCAACTCACCAAAAAGGCTCGCGAACTTGGATACATGGTACCCACGATCAAATACGGATCTCTTCCTGAAGAGCCATATGAAGGTGCGACAGTACTCGAAGCACAGAAGGGGGCGTACTACACTCCAATCACAGCGCTTGATTTTGAAGCTCTGTACCCTTCAATCATGATGGCACACAACCTTTGCTATTCAACATTGGTGATGGATGAGTATCGTTATGGGAATATTGAAGGCATCACGTATGAGACGTTCAAGATTGGTGACAAAGTGTACAAGTTCGCACAAGGTGTACCGAGTCTCTTACCCGCCATTCTTTTGGAGCTTAAGCAGTTTCGCAAAAAGGCGAAGAAGGATATGGCAGCCGCGACGGGGTCTATGAAAGAAGTATACAACGGCAAGCAGTTGGCATACAAGGTTTCGATGAACTCTGTCTACGGTTTCACGGGTGCGGGTAAGGGTATTCTTCCGTGTGTACCGATCGCATCTACGACGACATGCCGGGGTCGTGGTATGATTGAAGAGACGAAGAATTACGTAGAGGCAAACTTTCCAGGTGCGAAGGTTCGATACGGAGATACGGATTCTGTCATGGTCGAGTTTGATGTGGGTGACCGCAAGGGTGAAGAAGCTGTCAAGTATAGCTGGGAGATTGGTGAACGTGCGGCTGAAGAATGTAGTGCTCTGTTTAAGAAGCCAAACAATCTGGAACTCGAGAAGGTGTACTGGCCCTATTTCCTGTACTCCAAAAAGCGATACGCTGCCAAATTATGGACCAAGGGAAAAGATGATCAGATGCACATGGACTACGTAGATATCAAGGGTCTTCAGGTTGTTCGTCGAGACAACACACCCCATGTGAGAGAGGTGTGTAAGGAACTTCTTGACGTCGTGTTAACTTCAAGTGATCCTGGTCCACCCAAAGAACTCGCGAAAGAACGCGCGATTGAGCTCCTCTCTGGTGATGTACCAAATGATAAACTGGTACTGAGTCAGTCTCTTTCGGACACGTATAAGGTCAAGGGTGAATCCGTTTCTGTGACGAGTCCTGAAAGTGTGAACATTAATCAGTCACACGTACAAGTCGTCGTCAAAATGCGTGAACGTAAACCCGGTTCGGAACCACAATCGGGTGACCGCGTACCGTATCTTTTGACCAAGACGGACGACCCAAAGGCGAAAGCGTTTGAAAAGTCGGAAGATCCAAAGTATGTCGAAGAGAATGAAATACCTGTAGACTATCTGTACTACTTTGAAAATAAATTTTTGAATCCGGTATGTGATCTTCTCGATCCACTCTACGAGAATGTGAAACAGGAGATTTTTGGAGAGATTCTCGAACAACATAAACCGAAAAAGAAGAGTGTTGGTCCAGCACTCAGTACGATGAAAAAGGATCAACTCATGGAAGAGTGTAAGAAAATGGGTCTCGACGATTCAGGAAAAGTTGCGGATCTGCGAGAAAGGATTAAAGGAGCTCGAACGGGGACGATCGAAGACTTATTTAAAAAATACGAACAAAATAGTAGTAAGACATGAGCCGATATGAAAAGATAGACGATCTCATCGACGAAGAAGTCAATCAACGTCTCGTCGCGATGATGAATGAATACGTCGATATCATCTCAAAAAAACACGCAATTTCTAAAGACCTACTTCTTAAGGATATACCCGAGACGTTTTCTGGCATGATCTGCAAGGGGACAAAAACAGACGGAAGGCGGTGTACATTCAAGGGTATTCATAGTGGATATTGTAGACACCACGCGACACAAGTCGGTCGATTGAAGCGGACATCACTCACCAGGAGTCATAGTCATAACCACGGACCCGAATTGATGTATGTCAATAATTGTCCCGGGTGTGCGTTTTCAAACGAGCTTATAGATTTGGGTACCATGATTGGTAATGAGTAAAACTGATATCCTACTAACATCCATAAATACATTTTATAGCGAAGAGGAAAACAGGTCTAAATTGTTAAACATCCTAGATAAATCGAGTGGTATATCTTTGCGAAACCTTGAATGGTTCATCACCAATTACGCGAAGAAGAATCATATTTCGTTTACGACGCGTGACGGTAAATTGTTCACGGTACACTGCGCATACAAATCAAGCCTGGATGGATACAGTAAAAAATTATTTGATCCATTTTGTCGTTCGGAAAAGTTTCCGTATGTCGTTCCGGGTACATCTCATGAAATTCATACAACGCTCGCACAGTTGAATTTCATCAAATGGTGTATTAAGAATAATATCATCGAATACATTAGTAATAACAAGACTAAATTGTTCACTAAGCAAGTGACATAAATCCGCGTTCGAATGTGAATGTCTGGTAACCCGTGTAATACATATTCAAAGAGTACGTCTTCGTATTTACGTCAACTAGAGCACCCCCGAGTTTCACTTCTATGTTTGTTTTGTCCGACTGTATCTGACTAAAATCCAAGTTTCCCGATGGTTCCACATTTATTGGATTCATCGAGAAACTGTACGTGTAAATATTCCTGATTGGCCTGGCCAATCTGTTCCTGAATGGCACGAGATACTTGAAATATGTATGATTTGTGTTGGTGACGTTTGGAAGTCGGTTACCGTTAATATAAAAACTCGCAGAGTCCATGATTGGATAAAAGAATGTTTGTTGGTCATCGAAATTCACGTTCGAGGAAAAATTGAAACGATTTTGAAACAGCATCCTTTCATTTAAACTCGATGTACCGATCGCGTCATTGGCATTTTCATATTCGGTGTTTCGTAAAAACCAGTGAATACACTTGACTGGAATGTTCGGTACGAGGTTGTTTACGATTGTCGACGCACCAACTTCGTTTACTGCTGATGAATGTCTCTTCACAAGGTCTGTCACGAGTATCTGCCTTTCATTCGCGAGAAAGTTTCTCTCTTCGGGACTGACTGTAATCTCTTCGGTGATGAGATCAAATACGGGTAGTGATAGGGTTCCGTTGAAATTGGTGAAGAATGTTTGTGGGTGAAACTCTAGTTCAAACTCAATCTTCTGGCGATGGATCGCACATACGGGGAAGTATGGGCGATTGGGTTTGTTGGATGAATATTCATCACTCGCATATTTTCTCGAAAAGAAAAAGTGAAGGGGAATGACAAGATCGGCACTCGATCGCGCGTATTCTTCGTTCCGACTCGATTCATCATAGCCTATGTTTCGATTTACAAGAAACCTATTCGCAACCTTTTCGGAAATTTCTAAATACAAATCATCGTAAATAATTCCCCAGTCATCATAAATCTTTTCAACCTCGATATCATCCACGAACATCGTCACACTCTTCAAAATATGCCGTCCCAGCTGATCTGCGTAATTTCCATTCGCTATACCAGGCATGGTAATACTCAGCCACATGTTACTGAGAAGATCACCCATATTCATGGGATTGAATGGTACTTTAATGGTTTGTGCGAACGGCCACCCGGCGATGTTTCCATTATTGATAACCTTCCGAGACCGATGGTATTTTCGAAACTCAGAATGTCTTTGTGACTCGTAATTAAAGAACGATTCGTCTGGGTCTTTGGAAAGGAGGTGCGTATCCTGCTTTCCAATAGCCTTAAGGGAAATTTTAGCAGCCTCACCCATATCTATCTACTGCTCACATATTTTTAATATCCGTTTTCCACATCGTGATGTGACTCGTCTTAATCATTTTCTCGAGTTCCACATTCGCCTGTCTCGCCTCATCCATGAGTGCTTTGACGCGCTCTTCCGTGTACTCAACAGTCCTCGTGTTGAGGAGATAATCCCACGAACCATCAATCTTTGGGAATGTCGCAGACATCTCCTTCTCGAGATCCTGCTTCTTCCTTTTGAACACCACCAACTTTTCTTCGATGACCATCGTCACAAACCTTGACTTGAGACTACACATCTCAGCCCTCTTTTCGAGAACATCGATGAGGTGCGCCTTACGCTTCTTGTAGTGTTCAAGGCGCAACTCCACAAAGTCTTTCAGGATTTCTTCGGGACTCTCGTACTTGTGGATACCCCTGGTGGGGTGAAACAAATGCATGTTGGATGTGTGGAACGTCTTTCGCATCTTGAGGTCTTTGAGAAGATCCTTCCCCGAGTACCCAAAGATTTCAAAGTCCACATCCTCGGTGGTGCTGTTATTCGTGTAGCTCGTGATCAACTTCTTTTCTGTCAGACTGTCCAAGTGTTCCTTGTAATCTTGAGTCCAGCGTCCCGGGGGAAGTTCAGTCACTTTGAGTCTGGAACCGGTATCTCTCCATACACCTTCAGTCACCCAAAGACCTCCCTCATCCTTAAACACCTTACCCTTGAAACCCCTGAACCATGGTTTCATAGGTACAACCTCTTCACCACTCAATACCCGTCTGATATTTTCCTTGATGTCATCGGGGTTGAAGGGTGGCACATAGCAACTGAATCCCGTACCAATTCCTTCCGTGCCATTCACGAGAACCATGGGTAGAGTAGGCATGTAGAAGTCTGGTTCGATTGAGCGACCGTCATCGTCCAAGTAATTGAGGATGGCATCATCCTTAGGGTCAAAGAGTTTTCGAGCCTCTTTGGTGAGTTTCGTGAAGATGTACCTCGTTTGAGACGCATCCTTGCCACCCATGAGCCGTGTACCGAACTGGCCACAGGGTTCGAGAAGATTGATGTTGTTTGAACCCGTGTAATCGTTCGCCAACTTAACGATCGTCTCAGCCAGAGACACTTCGCCGTGGTGGTACGCACTCTTTTCAGCCACATAAGCTGCCAGCTGTGCCACCTTCATTTCATCACGAAGATTCTTCTGGAAACACGAGTACATCACCTTACGTTGGGAAGGTTTGAGACCATCCGCCACGTGGGCGATAGAGCGCTTGAGATCCGCCAAAGAAAAGTTCACCAGGTCCTTGTGTACAAAGTCGGTGATATCCAGCTGTTTCACGTCACCATAAGGAACCTCGAGTTGGTCAGCATCTTTAGCAGTACTCTCGAGAAGCCAAGACTTTCGGGCATCCGCCTTCTTTTTGTCAAAGGCGAGAACGATGGAGTCATCGGTCATCGTATCCATATCAAACTTCACAGTGAGGTCCTGAATCTTCTTGAAGTATTCACGAGCCTCGGCACTCGTGGAAGTACCGAGACCCTTGTAGTACTTGATTTTCCACCCTTGTTTCCCCGAACCGTACCAGGTTCTGAAAGCCGAGTCGGTGTAAAAAGACTTGGTGTCAGAACCTTTTGTGGCTTTGATGATCGGTGTCACCATCGATACCACAAAATTCAGTTTCAAAAGACTGGGCCAGAAGTAGTGAATCATGTTGAGGATGAGACCCTTGATGTGGGACCCATCATTATCCGCATCAGTCATAATCATAAGACGACCATACCGAAGCTCGGAGACACTCGTGTACTCCTTACCCTGTTGAAGTCCCAAAATCTTCTTGAGGTCGTTGAACTCTTGGTTCGAAGTGAGCTGTGCAACTGAAGAATCCCTCACGTTCTTACATTTACCACGGAGGGGGAAGACACCGTAGTGGTCTCGACCCACCACAGAGAGACCAGCGACAGCGAGAGTCTTTGCCGAGTCACCCTCTGTCACGATGAGGGTACACTTCCCAGATTGTGCCGTACCAGCCTTGTTCGCGTCATCCAGTTTGGGGATACCAGTAATCTTAGACTTACGAGCCCCATCAGTCTTCTTGAGTTCCTTCATCTCCTTGAACTTCGAGAGTGCCGTGAGTTCATCGGCGATACCGGTTTTCAAAACATTCTTCACAAAGTTCTTCGGGGGTTCAAACTTCGAACCAAAGTCCGGGGACTTCGAGGTACATTCAGACTTGACCTGACTCGAGAACGTTGGGTTCTCGATGGTTGCCTTCACGAAGATGGTAAAAGCGTTCTTCACCTGTTGAGGCTTCAGCTTAATCTTCTTCGCCATGTCATCGATGATTCCATTGGCAATGTGATTCGCGACATGGTCGACATGGGTGCCACCCTTCATGGTACATATACCATTGACGAATGACACTTGCTCAAGACCATTCTCAGAGGGACCGATGCAGACTGACCAACGGTCTCCAGTCACAGAGGCAACTTCTTGAACACCTTCGTGCATCTTGGCATAGGCTTCAAAATTTTGTTTGGGGAGAACATCTCCGTTAAACTTCACTTTACAGGTCTGAGTCGTACAAATGTTCGCATCCCAAACGCGTTTCTGGAAAATGCTGTAGATGGTATCGTCCATCTTGGACATTCCAAACCTCTTCCACTCGGGTGTGAATGTAATGGAGACAGACGATGTGGCACCCGAATGTTTTTTGATTTTTGGTGGGTCACAGACCGTCATATTCTTCGACCACTTTTGGGTATAGGTCTGCTTCGTCTCATGATCCTTGATGATAACGGAAAAGTCGGTAGAGTAAATGTTTGTCAATTTGGCACCGTACCCGTTGCGACCCCCGACAATCCTCTTTTGTGTGTCATCGTAGTTTGTACTCGTGAGGAGGTGTCCAAAGACGAGTTCAGGATTCCAGAGACCTTCCTTCTCGTGCATACGAACACCAATACCACCGAGAGGGCCATTGTTCTCGATGGTTACCGAACCCACATCCTTATCGATGGCGACAGAGATGGAACTGACCTGTTTGGGGTGGAGAGAGTTGCGGTCGATGGCGTTGACGAGGATTTCGTCGAAGATTTTCAAGAGAGCTGGAGAGTACTTCAAGTTCTTCTTGGTGAAGGTAGAACCATCGAGGATCCAGTAGGGTTCGGTACCCTGCTCGACTGGACCGACATACGAGTCAGGTCTCTTGAGAATGTGTTCGATGTGGGTGAGCTTTTGGACACTCTCCATACTTTCTTAGTCTTATTACAATTCTAACTTTTAACTTAGGCCCTCATTTTGTCCAACTTACTTTTAAGTTTTGCCTCCTCCAACATCAAGTCAAGATACTCATCGGCCAATTCAGGTCTTTGCTCTTGGCACCTGGTTAGATAATCGATGTCTACTTCAAACTCATTTACAACCATATCAGGGTCTATGTAAAAAAACTCACCATTGGGTGCGCGGACATGTGCGTAACGAGCATGAAAAATGTCCTCAAGTTTTTTTGTCTTACAAGAAGACGTCGTAGTTTTGTTTTTTATCATTGGAAATGGAGATTTGAATGTTTTATAGATTTTAAACTTGTATGGAACACCTGTATTGAGTTCACGAATTCTTTGAACAGGATGTATCGATTCACCGATTTTCACCTCAGGAAAGGACTCTGTTGTGAGAATGTATATGTGAGAGGCATCTGGTAACTTCTGAGATGTTCGAGAAAGACCGAGAAATCGCTCCACGTCCTTGACCGACCTCAAGGGTGAGGAAAGATTGTTCTTATCATGGTCCGGTCCGTAGTAATATGGATCGGGTCGAGCTCCCTCTTTACGTCTCTGGGAGTACCTGACTTCCCAACCATCGGGGAGTTCAAAGCCATGCTGGTTAAGAAGATGCTTTTTTAATTTCTGAAGATGATCCATTTTGCTTAAAAAATATGGAACTCTTTTCTCCACTTAGGTATATGCTCACCCTTGCCTCCGTTCAGCCTATCGTCAAACTTGAGAAGCGTATCAACAAGACCATCGTCAAATCGGCTGTGAAGGTCATCGACAGAGTGTACAAGGACCGTGACTACGCCAGGTTCTATGTCCTCGAGACGGTCGCCCGTGTCCCATACTTTTCATTTGTCTCAGTTTTACACTTGTATGAGTCTCTAGGTGTGTGGCGAAAGGCTGACTTCTTGGAGACACACTTCGCACAGACAATGAACGAGTACCACCACCTTCTCATCATGGAAGACCTAGGTGGTGACGAGCGTTTCGTGGACCGATTCTTTGCACAGCATACGGCCTTCGCATACTACTGGCTGACGTGTCTTCTGTATGTGGTGTCACCTAGGATGGCATACAATCTCTCCGAACAGGTTGAGGAACATGCCTATCACACATACGATGAATTCCTCAAACAGAATGGGGCGAGCCTCTCACTTGAGAAACCCCCAGCTGTGGCTGTCAACTATTATGACGATGTCAACAACTTGTACGACGTTTTTATCCGAGTTCGCGACGATGAAGGTAACCACGTGAAGACGATGCAGGACTGTCAAAACTTTCTTGAGGTAAAGTAAGAAGCGAGATGTATTTTTACTTGCTCATGGCCATCGTGGTTCTCATACTCGTCATGCAGAACAGGTCAAGGGGTACTAAGAGCTCAATCGAGAAAATGGTCAAACAGGCGGCACAGTATGCCATCACGGCCCAACAGGATTCATCACCCGTATTGTCTGTTCGTCACGCGAACTACGCCGTCGGTCATCTTCACGCTCTGGGTAACATCGCCACGGACACACAGATTCATAATGCGACTGGGATAGATGTCAAAAAGTTTAAAGAGCATATCATGAATGTTCAAGAGATGGTCACGAAGAAGACTGTCGATAAGTTCCCAGATTTTGAAGGACACGTCGACATGTACCTCTCTGAAATCGCATAAAAAACCTAAGTGAAGATTACTATCTCAAAAACCAAGAAACAAAAATGGAAGTCATCCGTGATACCATGTGGGAGCGCTGCCTCGCTGATGCGGCTAAGATGTACCGTATCAGCGAACCAGATGAGAAGTGTGTTCAACTCGCGAATGCGACTTGGATCATGAAAAAGAAGTACTTGGAGCATGAGAAGAAGAAGGATTCGAGACAAATTGTCGTGATTGATAAACCACCGGATGTCGTCAACGAACAGAGAACATCGAAGAAAATCTGCTGTGCGACGACGATGACGGGAAAGCCATGTTCCTTCAAGGCTGTGTGTGGAGATTACTGTAAGAAACACAGTATCAAAAATGTACAGTTGGGTATCAAAGCAGATGTGAGTAAAATTAAAATCCACGATTAATAGAAAGATGATGCTAGACCAGGAGAGTCTTAGACCTGTAATAATAGCGATGGCACTTTACATCACTATCAACATTCTCATACCTCGCATAGTTAAGCAACCCGTGGGTATTCAAGTCATCGACGATCTCGTGATGAAGATTATCGCTGAAAAGGATTCAATGATGAGTGGTACCATCCTCATCGGCCTTATCGTTCTCGCCACCAATTACATTCAGGATGAATTCTTTTAAAACATTCTCCCGTCCCACGAGTTTTTTTGTGTGTTCGTGATCCATGTGGCGAACACGATTGTCATACGCATGTCTCATGTACTCCAAGAGTTGGTCAAAGTTTGGGTCTCCCCAAACCATACCCTTTTTGAAGAGGAAATCATCCTTCTCCAACTCTTGAAGTCCACACTCGATCGTATATGGTGTTTTGATGTATTCAGACGCTCCACCATACTCTGTGATGATGACCGGTTTATCCCGGAGTGCGGCTTCAACCGCACCCATACCCACACCCTCAGAATGCGAGAAATTTACGTAGCAATCACAACGTTCATGGAGTCTATCCATCGCTTCGTCGTCGAGTAGACCGTTGATGACCTCAACTCTAGGAAGTTGAATATGTACATCCGTCTTAGCGGTAGCTTTTATTATGAGACGTGTATTGGGTTCGTTTAGACGAATGAACGCCTGAAGAACTTCGCGAAACTTTTTACGGGGATCCATGATATTCCCGATGTGATAGAACGTATACGGTTTTTCAGGGGGTTGTGGGATGTGTGCGTGGATCACATAGAACTCGTTTTCCGGAAACTGTCGAGAAAGAACCCTTTTACAGAATTCGCTCGGTACAGCAACTCTCTTAAACTCGTTCATGATCAGGCCGTAATCTTCATGGACGGTTTCAGTCTCACAGACGGTCATACAGGCCAGGTTTTTTATACGTCTCTTCGCATGTTTGAGATACTCCATGTGTTCGTGAATCGGAAGCATGAAGATGAGACCATTATCACATTGGGGTAGCTCCTTTCCGATCACGTAATAGGCAGATTCAACACCAAAAAGTTTTGTGTACTTCTTTGCATGGTGACCAATCCCCGTGTTCAGCGCAGGACCGATCACGATCATTACGTTTAAAGATTATCTTTCTTTTATATATATTACGATGGAATCTCTTCGCACAGAAATTGAAACTGAACTCAAGCGCACTCGTCTCGATAAGACTCGTCTTTACGGTCTTCTTCTCAAGATGATTGATGTTGGTGGCACCAGTGGTTCGGTCACACCTGGATCTCAGGGTCCCCAGGGTTCTACAGGTGCCCGAGGCCCATCTGGCCCCGCTGGCCCCGCTGGCCCCGCTGGCCCCACTGGTCCCGCTGGTCCCGCCGGTCCTGCCGGTCCTGCCGGTGAGTGCAAGTGCACCTGTTCCAAGACGACCACGGCCACGACGAAGAAGGCTCCCGCTAAGAAGAAGGTTGCGACCGCTTCGGTAGCCTAAATGAATATAAAGTTGTAATCCTTATTATAAATACATGCTGGCTATTACCCCATTGCGTATTTATAACACGGCTGAAAGACACTGGCGTCAATACTCACCTGAAACACCCAGGCGTCCGATTGTCGTAAAGGCGGCATCTCACGTGAAAGCCGAGAAGCTGAAGCCTGAAGTGGAAATTGAAAAACTGAAACTAGAGCTGAAGAAACACAGGGAAGCTGAACAGAAGATTAAGAGACATGCGAAATGGATGCTTCGTTCCACTCAGTCGGCTCACAAGGATGCTCAAGATGTCATCGAGATTATTAAGGATGCCTATGAGTCTCCATAAATTTCTAGGATGTCCCGAACGAGGGGACTCCTCTCAATATCCTTGAATTCAAACTGGATATATTCGATACGTTTGTGGTTTTTACCCGATATACGCTCGCATATATCCCTGAGTCCATTCTCTTCATACTTTCTGTCATGCTGTTTGAGGTCACCTGTGACGACCATCTTTGTACCTTCACCGATTCTCGTCAAAAGCATCTTCATCTGGTTGGGGGTGGAGTTTTGCATTTCATCTGCGATGATGAATGCATCCTTGAAGGTTCTTCCACGCATGTATGCGAGAGGGCAAATTTCTATGATTTTCTCTTTGATCATGTATTGGATGTCATTTTGCGTGTAATATTCGGCAAAGATGTCCATGATGGGTCTTGTCCATGGATCCATCTTTTCTTCCATGGTACCTGGTAGAAAACCAATGTCCTCCTCCACGGAAACGACTGGACGAGTCATCACGATTCGCTTATATGTTCGGTCGTTGTACCCTTGTATGGCTGCACAACACGCTAACATCGTCTTCCCCGTTCCCGCTGGTCCCACTGCGAATATCATGGGTTTGCTGATACTGTACAACACGCGGTTGTAATTTCTCTGATTGTCACCCTTAGGAATTACAACCGGATGTACTTCCTCGAGTTCCATTTCTTCCTCGAAAATGTCGGTATCGCATGATGATGAGATGCGTTGTTTTTTTCGACCTCCCATACTTTTTACGCAGAACTTTTATTCACCCACCATATGAAGCCACCAAAAATTGAAGCGAGCAGTGCTACCAGGAGACCAAATGAAAACTTTTTTGGTTTTTCATCTGGGGGTTTATCTGGTAACTTCTGAACATTTTCATTGAGGGTGTCTATTTTTTTGAGAAGTTTTTCAAGTGCTCGAAGAATTTGAAGTTCGCGGTCTTTGGGTTTTTCTTTGACATTTACTGTTGTGATTTCTAGAATCATATACCATTTCGCATCCGGTTGAAGTTTTACATAATCACCATCATCTTGTTGTTCAAAAATTTCAAAATTCAACTTTTTTATAGAGATTGGGTTGAAATAATTCTGATGGCGATGAAAAATTTTCGCTTGTTTATCTCTCAAAATAATTCCATTACTTCCAGTGAAATGTCGCTCCAGTGGAACCCGAGCCATAACTTGTCCATGTCGCTCATCAAGAATTTGTGCCACTTTAGGAATTTCAGGGCAAACAATATCTATAAATTTTGCAATATCCGTATTCAGGTTGGAACTATTTTCACCAACTTGTGTGATATAGAAATCAACCATTTTGATTCCCATGACCCTACCCATATCTTCAACATGTGTATTTGATTCGAGTGTGAGATCAAGAGAAAATGTATTATTCGTCCCATTCACAAAATTTGAATCCAACATAATATACTGAACCTTTTTCGGTATATCTTCAGGGGACATTCTGTTATATCCCCCGAAAAAAAAAGTTGACGTAATATAATTATGAATAGGAGGATAATCTTCATTGTCATTATCGTACTCGCGATCGCGGCGGGTGCGTATTGGTACATGAACAATGGGTTCAAGATGCCAACGAAGGCCCCCGCCGCACCCGCACCCGCGCCCACGCCCACGCCCACGCCCATGCCTGCACCCGCCCCTACACCCACCCCAGCCATGACCCAGGAACCTGCCATGACCCAAGAGCCTGTTCAAATGGAAGAGCCCGTGGGATCTCACCCACTCGCCGGTGATAAATTTCTCGTCACAGGAAACGATCAGAGTGCTGTGATCGTTCCCACCGAAGCTGATAATCGTTTCAAGATCGACAGGACGGGTGCCAGGACCAGTGAAATGATGGTTCGCTTGGAACCCATCGAAGGTGCGGACAACACATATTTCATGTTTTCCACTGGGTTGAGCAAATACATCAAGTACTCTAACAATGGTTTTGGGTACAGGTCTTCTAAGCCCACGACGTATCATTACAAGATTAAGTTTACCCCCGTCGGTGATAACTACGCGATGTCGTACATCAACAACGATGGAAAGGAATATTTCTTTGGTTACGATGGTGACAAGATGAAGAGTGACGCGAGCGTCACGGAGATTATTTCGACCGGTCTTGTTAATATTATCGACTCCGACGTTACTGGGTTTATTTTACCCGGAAACTTCGGGAGCAACCCCGACAACTTCAGGGAGTACGGACCTGCCGAGGATGATGAAGCGATCGCCGATGTTCAGGGATGTCTCAGGAGGTTGAATGAAGTTGACTTCGATGAAGAATACAAGGAGAGTGTTCTATCCGTAGCCTACAACAAGGAAGCCGAAGCGCCATGCAGGGCGTACCCCCAGAGTGATTCGTACTCGTACAAGGAGGGTGCCACCGGGTGGGTGACCACATGTGTCGACAAGACAAAGGATATAAAACAGGGATGCTTACTGTAAATATGATTCCACCGATCGCGAGGAATACGATTATTTTCACGGGAAGTCTTTTTATATATGGCGTTTGGGATTTCATCCGTCTCATGAAGTCGTATAAAAAGAAAAAATCATAATATTTCAAATATGCTCTTCACCGCTATTTGCAATACTATGATCGGGATGGGTCCATACTATCTTGAATCGACATATAAATGGTTCAAGATGGCTCTATGGGATGCTCCTACGCGTGTATTTCTTGACATTCAGCTCGAGCAAATGAGACTCGAAAGAAACCTAAGTGAAGACCCCAACCCCGAAGAAAAGCAAGAATGAAAGAATACCACTTCCCAGTCGTCACTGACGAGTATCGGATCGCTTTTCTCCAAGCGACTGAAGCCCTCTGTCCGGACATCCAGCGCCTTATCTGGCACGAAGTTCTCTATTGTACCCAACCTATCGACCCTCCACCCACACCCAGGAAATGTCCAACTTATTCCAGGCTGTCGTCGGCTTCTTTGCCCCGAAACCTCCTCTCGTTGCTAAACGAAAGTTGATTGAAGCTGTCAATGACTGCGGTGAGAAGAGGTACATTGAAGTTGAGAGGGTTGTCGACCGCCGTGAAAATCTCGAAGTCCTCTCTACGAAGTGCAAGAGACTAATGTCCTTCGTAAAGAAGAAGAAATGGGATGAGACCATGTACACTCGAATTGTAAATTTATCTGACAGGATTCGTCTCTCCATGTACAAGAATGACGACATCACCCCCCTATTTGAAGAATTTGAGAGTGTTGAGAACTTTTTCAAGGGAAGTTCAAAGTCCAAAATGAACCTAAGTAGCCTTGATAGTGTGTAATTTTTAAGATGAAACATGCAGAATTTAATGAGCCTGATAGACAAGAACGCGGAACTGATGCCCGAGGGGGATTATCTACAGATGTGTCGAATAATGAAGGAACTCCATCGAAGTGACAAGACCCTCCTCGTGACCCCTGACGTGGTCGGTGAAGATTTCATCATGACCTCTGATGCTCTCAACCACTGTCACAAGTGGATTGTGGCGACAAATGCACTCCATGATGCCTATATCGAACACGAGAAAGACCCTGAAAACAAAGTGAAAGCTGGAATCTTTGGACAACTTCGAGAAGCTACCAAGTCTTATTGGCGAGAGTTTACCCAAACGTATGGATATGAAGAACTCATGTGGTTTGTACACCGAGGTACAATCGCACAGCGACATTATAGACACCTAAGTTCAGTAGAAAGAATGTAATTTCGAGTCAAAATGGACCTCTTCCACAAAATCATCGACCTCGTTGATAAAAACTCGAGTGTCATCCCCGAAGGGGACTATCTCGAGTTGTGTGATACCATTAAGAAATTACGAGATAAAGTCAAACCCCCGTCATTTCTTATTGATCAGACTGAACCGATGGTGCTGGGTTCATTTGATCCGGAATTGGATGAGTATGTTCGAAGTTTGCATGCTGAGTGGAGTTCGACAGATACGGTGGTGCCGACGGGTCAAGAGTAGCCGAAGTGCGTGGTTCCATGTGCGCTGATGGGTCAACTGTACCTGGTGCATGTAATACTTTTAGTCTCATGAGTTCTTGTAATTGAATATGTATCTGTTTGAGCTCATTACAAATTTTCACGTACACCCACTCTCTCTTCGTCGGAAACATCTCATCATCCATGATTTCCATGATCTTTCGTACATGTTCCATACCTAAGTGGAGTACAGAAATTATAATTCTATATTACACGATGGATACCATTATTGAAAAGTTCCGAGAGGAATTCATCGTTGACAGAACCAAACACAACCTTTCGGAAGAGACGTACCGCAAACTTTGTGAATTCTATACACAATTTTGGGCTGAACATCACATCTAACTTAAAACTAATTTCACACTATCATAAAATGTCACTTGTTCCCATCAAGTTGATTAAGAATATTTCCACCAGAAACAGACTCCTGAAAATCAAAGATGAAACCCCCGAATTTGACAAGAACGATTACATCGAATCGAGAATTACCACAAATGCGAGGGCTCGTAATCTCATGGCTATAGAGGATGCTTCAGAGATGGCAAAGGATTACCTTCACAAGGAAGGTTTCTTTGTAAGGTTTGGAGAAGACATTAAAAAGGAATCTGGAAAAGATTTCAAATTTTCATATCGTAAGACTAGTGCGATGGAAAGGAATCGTGCATCGTCTAATGGAGCCACTGGTATCGAAT
>Ga0222719_10001102_pt1 | contig 26844 bp, 27 predicted proteins | sample C33_34DmetaG_FD_165039 | JGI IMG/M metagenome (GOLD analysis project Ga0222719, IMG submission 165039) | Estuarine water microbial communities from San Francisco Bay, California, United States - C33_34D | ecosystem: Environmental > Aquatic > Marine > Unclassified | place: USA: California...
AAAATCCTTTCTCAAAGGATGTCCCTCAAAACCATAATCTGTTAAAATGCGCCTTAAATCTGGGTGATCTGTAAATATTATTCCAAACAAATCCCACACTTCTCTTTCATACCAATTAGCAGCATCGTAAATTGTAACTATGGAAGGAACTGTTTCTTCATCATTAACAGATAACTTGACTCGAACTCTTTGGTTTAAACTAATACTTAACAAATGATAAACAATTTCAAATCTATCAAGCCTATCTGGATAGTCTACACCACAAATATCTATTAGCTGTTTAAACTGAAAATCTTTATCATCCTTAAGAAAGCTGAGCACTTTTAGTAATATCGCTTTACTCAATATAATAACTAATTCATCATTTTCATATAAAGTTTGTACGCTCCTGCCACCAAACCTATCAGTCAATTTTTTCTGAATATCTAAATGCCTTTTTTTGTATTCTTCTTGATATATTTTTACCAAAGTATTTAAACTCCCAGAGAATTTTGTCGAGTAATTTTCTTCTGTAATTGTATAATTCCATATAATAAAGCCTCAGCCGTAGGTGGACAGCCAGGCACATAAACATCTACAGGCACAATTCGGTCGCAACCTCTTACAACTGAATAAGAATAATGATAATAGCCTCCACCATTTGCACAACTACCCATAGATATCACCCATCTTGGTTCTGGCATTTGATCATAAACTTTTCTTAATGCTGGAGCCATTTTATTTGTTAATGTTCCTGCTACAATCATTACGTCAGATTGCCGTGGACTAGGTCTAAATACCAGTCCAAACCTATCTAAATCATATCTACTTGCACCTGCGTGCATCATTTCCACTGCACAACACGCTAATCCAAAGGACATAGGCCATAATGAACCTGTCCTGGCCCAAGTAAACAGTTTATCAATTCTTGCTACAACAAATCCCTTATTTCTAACATCTGTAGCTGCAGCTTCAAATGCTGCTTTACCTGTAATTAGATTATTTTTATCCTGACCTAATCCCATTCTAAAGCACCTTTTTTCCATTCATAGATAAAACCTATTGTTAACAAAAATAGAAATATCATCATTGATATAAAACCAAATAAACCAATATCAGAAAGAGCAACAGCCCAAGGAAATAAAAATGCAACTTCTAAATCAAAAATAATAAATAGGATTGCGACTAAATAAAACCTAACATCAAATTGAATTCTTGCATCTTCAAAAGGCTCAAAACCGCACTCATACGGAGATAATTTTTCTGAATCAGGAAGTTGTTTACCTATTAACCATGAAGAAAGGGCAAACAAAACGGACAATCCTCCCGCAAATGCTATGAAGATTGCTATCGGAAGATACTCTATATAGAGTGATGTCATAAGTTACCTCTAAAAAATATAATGAAGTTAATACCAATTAAAATATTTTTCATTTAATTAGCCCTTATGTATATCTAAAATGCATTAAAGACAATAGAATTAAATCAAAAAAAATATATACTCTATTTACCAAAATAAATTTTAAATAAATGATAAAAATGTTTTATCTCAAAAATAATTTAAAATTAAATACAAAATTTAGCTCATTAGTGTATACTCTCCTATCAGCATGTTGGATTAAATAAAAATAGTTATAAAAAAAATATTTAAAAACAATAATTTATATTATATTTATAGGATTAAAAATGAAAATTAAAAATGTAAAAGTTTCTACTTATTCAATACCTTTAAAGGAACCAGTTAAGGCTTATGCAGCAGGTATGATGAAAGGTTTTGATATAACAATAGTAAAAATCACTGATGAAGATAATAATGTAGGACAAGGATATACTTTAACTCATTTAGGTTTTGGCCAATCAATTTTAAGAATCATTGAAGATAATTACAAGTCAATACTAATTAATTCGGATTCAAGCAAAATAGAATACTTATGGAAAAAAATGTGGACAAAAACTCACTATGTTGGCAGGGGTGGACCAGTAAGTTTTGCAATTGCCGCCGTTGATGCGTCATTATGGGATTTGTTAGGAAATAGAGTTAAACAACCATTATGGAAACTTTTAGGAGGATACTCTCCTCAGGTAAAAGTTTATGCTGGAAATATTGATTTAAATTTTTCTATTGAAAAAATATTAGACAACGCAACTATAAATATAGAACAAGGTTATAAAGCTATAAAAATGCGTTTAGGTAGAGAAAGTTTAAAAGAAGATATTTCAAGAGTAGAAGCTATGAGAAAGCATATTGGCGATGATATTGAACTTATGGCTGATGCAAATGAAGCTTGGAGAGTAGATCAAGCTCTTAAAGCTTCTAATGAATTATCCAACTTTAATCTTACATGGCTAGAAGAACCAATTACTCCTGATGATTTTAGAGGCTATGCATACTTAAAGAAAAATGGAATCACGCCAATAGCTGCTGGAGAAAATTTGCATACTTTAAGAGAATTTCAAGAGTTATTCTCTAATGATGGAGTAGATTTTCCCGAGCCTGATTATACAACATGCGGTGGATTCACCCCTTTTATGAAAATTGCAAAATTAGCTGAAGCTTATAATCTTCCTGTAATGTCTCATGGAGCACATGATGCCCATATTCAACTTCTTGCTGCATGCCCAAATGCGGCTTATATGGAAATCCACGCCTTTGGAATAGAAAATTATATTACAAACCCACTAGTCATCAAAGATGGTTTTGGTATAGCTTCAGATTTACCCGGAATTGGATTTGAATTTGATTTTGAAAAGTTAGCTAATGCAAAAATAAGTTAGGACAAAGATATGTTTAAAGAAGAGTTTATCCAAAAAGCGAATGCACCAGATGGTTTCAAGGTTTACGAGTCACGTGACGGGATGTTTTCTGATAGAATAGGACCTTACTTTATTAAAGGCCGTTACCCTGACTTAATTATGGGAGTGCGCATATTAGAGCATCATTCTAATCTAAATGGTGTTTCTCATGGAGGTTTTATGATGGCTTTTGTAGATACTATTGGAGGATATATAGCTGCAAAAGCTGGAGATGGCCCAAGTGTTACCGCAAATTTAAATTCTAATTTTATGAGACCTGCTCCTGTTGGAGCATGGGTAGAAGGATCAGGCAAAGCCCTTAAAGTAGGCAGAAAAGCAGTATTTATTAGAGTGGAATTAACCTTAGAGAATAAATTAATATTTACAGCCGAAGGAATATGGCAAAAAATAAATAGAGATAAAGGAATATTAAAATAATGAAATTATTATATACTATAACATCTCCAATAGCCAGAAAATGTAGAATAATTGCTAGAGAACTAGATTTAATGCACAGAATAGATGAAGTAATAACTACTACTAGATCAGAAGATGCTTTAATTATGAAAAATAATCCGAATGGTATGGTACCCACTCTAGAAACAGATGAAGGCTACAATATAGTAGAATCAATGGCTATATGTAATTATTTAGAAAGAGTTAGTCAAAATAAAGAATTTATCCCACAAGATGAAAATCATTATTGGCAAATATATGCCTTAGATACAATTGCATCTCAAACTTTTGAGTCTATTGTCTCAAGAGCTAGAGAGAAAATATACAAACCAGAAGAATTTCATTTTCCTGATGGCATAAAGCATGAACAAGGAAGATCTATTAGGTCTCTTAATTTGTTAGAAGAACAATCACATTTGTTTAAAGATACTTACAACAAACTTCATGTAACAATTGGGCTATGTTGTCTAGTTCTAGATAATGTATTTCCTGATGAAAATTGGCAAGATAATAAACCTAACCTCCTAAAAATATATGAAAAATTTCAAACTAAAGAATCTTTTATTGAAACTATAAAAAAAGATTAATTAAGGAGTTTTTAATGAATAATAATAAAATATGTTTAATAGCTGGAGTTGGGCCAGGAACAGGAACTGAAAGTGCAAGATTATTTAGCTCTAAAGGCTACAAAGTAGCTATGCTAGCAAGAAATATTAATTTTATAAAAAATTTAGAGAAAGATATTCCTAATACTTTTGCATATAAATGTGATGTATCAGATATGAAAAACATAAAAAATACTTGTGACCAGGTAAGAACTGAACTTGGCAATCCAAATATATTTATTCATAATGCAGTTGCAGGAGTGGCAGATGGCGGATTAGCTGGAAGTTTTCTGGGAGATAACCCTGAGAGGTTAGATAGAAATTTTAATGTAAATACTAAATCATTGCTTTATTTTGCCAGAGAACTTGCTCCAAATATGATTGAAAACAAGTCGGGTTCAATAATAATTACGGGGAATACATCTGCTTTAAGAGGAAAACCTGATTTTATTTATTTTGCTCCTACAAAAGCTGCTCAAAGAGTAATGGCAGAATCATTAGCAAGAGAATTAGGCCCAAAAGGAGTCCACGTTGCATATATTTTAATTGACGCAGCCATTGATACTCCGAGAACAAGACCAATATTTGCTAAAGATAAGGATGATGATTACTTTTGTAAGCCTACAGATATTGCAAAAGAAATCTATCATGTTTCTCACCAGCCTAGATCAGCTTGGTCATTCAATGTAGAAATTAGGCCGGACATAGAAAAATGGTAAACAATAAACCTTTAATAAGAATATTTTGTTATATACCTACGCCAAGAATTTGGAAATCTACAATAACGGCTAGGTTTTTAGATATAAATATAGAAATTAGAGGAACTAAACCCACTGAAGTTAAAAATTGGCTATGGGATTTTGATGCTAAGCCTTTAACAGAAGACGATAAAATTAAATTAGCTGATAAAACTTCTTTAGGAAGAACAGGCTTTTCGATTAAGCTCTATAAGACAGATGAGTTTTTAAAGGCGCATCCTTATGGAACTATTCCAGCTGCATTTAGTTCTGATGGCAAAATAGGTGTTTTTGAGTCTAATAGTATAATGAGATTGGTAGCGAGGCTAAAGAAAAAAAATAATAATATATATGGGTCTAATCCCTATGAAACATCTAGAATAGATGGTTTTTTAGATGCTTCTCTTATATTTGCTAGGTCTTCCCAAAAGTATCTTCTTTCTATTAATAATAATTCTGCAACACTTAAAATAAGAAATGAAGCAAAAGAGGCATATATGAATTATATGACAGGTATAGAAAATGCTCTTAAGGAAAATAAAAAATATGGATTTATTACTTCTCAAAATATTACTTTAGCTGATATATGCTTTTTCTGTGAGTTATCATTATTTTATAGAGAAATAATGCTTTATAAAAAATCGGAGAAAATAACCTCAATTATAAAAGAAATTAATCCTTCTATATTTAAATTATCACTAAAACATTTTCATAAGCTCAGAAAACATCCTCTATTTAAAGTAGACTCTAAAAAATACTTAGATAATATTGATAGAAAATCAAGTTAGATCATGACCGGCCGAAGCTACTAAACCTCCATCACAAGTTATTACCTCTCCAATTGTGTAAGCTCCTGCCCTTGACGATAAGAATATAGCTAAGCCAGCTATGTCTTCAGGAGTACCTATTCTTCCACGTGGATTTTTTCTTTCTAATTCTTTATAGTCAAATTCGACTGCTGAACCTAGCATTTTACTAGGAAAAGGACCAGGAGCGATTGCATTTACATTAATATGCTTACTAACTAGTTCTGAAGCTAAAACTCTTGTCATATGATGGACTGCAGATTTTGCTGCACTATAAGAAAAATTCTTAAATTCAGGGTTATTAATTCCATCAATTGAACCTATATTTATTATTCTTGATGGATCTATAGATGAAGAAGATTTAGATAAAAGAGGTAATAATTCTTTTGTAAGAAAAAACATAGATTTTACACAAAGGTTCATTACTTTATCCCAACCAATCTCTGGAAAATCTTCTATTGGAGCAGCCCAGGCTGCACCCGCATTATTTACTAAAATATCTAAATGATCTTCATTATCATTAATCACCTTAAATAAATCATTTATCCCATCTAAACTAGAAATATCAGATTCTATTCCAATACATTCAGAATCGTACTTATCTGAAATTCTTTTTGCAGTTTCTAAAACTGTATTTTTTGATCTAGCCGTAATATAAACCTTTGCACCATTAGCGCAAAAACCTGATGCAATCATTTCTCCTATTCCTCTTGAGCCACCGGTTACAAGAGCAACTTTATTTTTTATTGAAAACAAATCATTAATAAACATTCTAAATCCTAGTTAAATTAAAAAAATATATTGAACTTTGTATTAGCCAATGTAATATAAGCTTCTGTGAATTTCAACTATGGGTGAGGAACTTCAAATGTTAAACAAATTTTTTAAAATATTTTTATTTACTATTTCACTAGTATATTTTTCATCAGCTATTAAAGCTGAAGACACTATAAAAATTGCTATAATTGAACCAATGTCCGGACCATTAGCTTCTGTAGGATTAGACCTAATTGAAGGTTTAGAATTTTATGCGGAAAGAATTAACAAAGCTGGTGGTGTTTTAGGAGGCAAGCATATTGAAATTGTTCCTTATGATAATGCAATGGTTGCAGAAAAAACTATTCAGCAGTTAAGAAAAGTTATTGATGAAGATATCAGATATGTTACTCAGGGAGTTGGTTCAAACCATGCCCTAAATATTATAAAAACTTTAGGTAAGCATAATAAAAGAAATCCAGGTAAAGAAGTTATTTTTCTCAATCACTCTGCTGTGACTACATCATTTACAAATGAACTTTGTAATTTCTATCATTTTAGATTTGATGCCAATGTTGATATGAAAGTTGCAGCACTAGTTTCTCAAATGACAAAAGATCCAAGTATCAAAAAGGTATATTTATTAAATCAGAATTATGCCTATGGACAATCTTTTCAAGCTGCGGCAAGAAGATTATTAGCAGAAAGAGCGCCTCAAATTGAAATCGTTGGCGATGAACTTATAGTACCTTTTGGAAAAATTTTAGATTTTAACCCATATGTTTCTAAAATAACTTCTAGCGGTGCAGATACAATTCTAACAGGAAATTGGGGTCCAGATGCCGCTAGACTAATAACTGCTACAGCTAACTCTCAATTAAAAGTTAAATTCTACACAATTTATGCTGGAATACCTGCTGCTATGAATTCAATGGGAGTAAAAATTTCTACTTTTAATCCTATTGTTCAAGTTACAGAAGCTCATGAAAATGACCCATCTCATCCTGATTGGTTGAAAGAAATAGATAAAGAATATATGGCATTTTCAAATAAAAGTCCTTATGCAGATAGACAAAGATTTATGATAGAAATGTTTGCAGCAGCTGTAGAAAAAGCCGGAACAGCGGATCCAACAGCAGTTGCATGGGCTATGGAAGGTATGACAGCAAGAGGAGCTCATGGAGATGTTTATATGCGACCTGATGATCATCAAATGCATTTTGATATGGTGCTAAGTCATATATCTACAGATGTAGAAAAAACATTCATTTATAATAATGAAGATTATGGTATGGCATATGTAACAGATGGCTGGGTTGATATGGCTGATATTACACTTCCTACTACATGTAAAATGAAAAGACCAAAAAAGTAATTTTCAGAACTTTGTGAGGTAATAAATTGGACGTAATTTTATTTACATTATTCAATGGCTTACTATATGGCATGCTTCTTTTTATGCTATCTAGTGGTCTCACTTTAATATTTGGAATGATGGGGGTACTGAATTTTGCTCATGCATCCTTCTTTATGTTGGGCGCCTATTTTGCATATCAAATTAGTAAATATATAGGATTTATTCCTGCCTTATTTATTGCGCCACTAATAATTGCTTTTTGTGGAGCTATGGTCGAAAAATATGCTCTGAGAAGAGTTCATAAATTCGGTCATGTTGCAGAATTATTGTTCACTTTTGGTCTCTTTTATATAATAGAAGAATTAGTTCAAATGATATGGGGTAAGGTGCCTGTAGGATATCATGTACCTGAATATATGGACTTTACTTTATTTTCTATGAGTGGAATGGGCTATCAAGCTTATGCTATGTTTACTCTAGTCGTGTCCATAGCTATGTTTATAGTTTTATTCAGTGTTCTTACAAAAACTAGAGCTGGCCTAATTATTCAGGCTGCTCTTACACATCCAGAGATAGTCTCTTCATTGGGTCATAATGTACCAAAAGTATTTATGTTAGTTTTTGGTTTAGGATGTGCACTAGCAGGTTTAGCCGGAGTATTAGCAGGTAATACTTTAGGAACTGAGCCATCAATGGCATTATCTTTAGGTCCAATAGTATTTGTTGTTATAGTTGTTGGTGGACTTGGCTCTTTAAAAGGTGCATTAGTAGCATCTATTCTAATAGGCATAGTACAAACTACTGCGATTTCATTAGATTATTCTATTAATAATTTTATAGAACTTATTGGCTTTAGTGTTGATATAGAAAGTTTATGGAGAATCTTAATTGATTTAACAATATCTCAAATTGCTCCAATTTTGCCGTATTTACTTTTAGTCTTAATGCTTATATTCAGACCTCGCGGTTTGTTTGGAAATAGAGACGTTTAATGATAAATTTTTTTAAATCTTTTTCTACTTGGATTATTATAGCTGTAATTGCTGCAATTTTACCTTTAATATTTGATTCATCTTTTTCTCTTACTTTACTTTCAAAAATGGGTGTTTTAATTATATTTACTGTTGCTTATAATATGTTATTAGGTCAAGGTGGAATGTTATCCTTTGGTCATGCAATTTATTTTGGTCTTGCTGGCTACGCATCTATTCATATATTAAATGGAATAGGTGAAGAAACTCTTCCCTACTTTCCAACCGTCTTATTTCCGTTTATAGGGGCAATAGTGGGACTATTTTTTGGATCTTTAGTTGGTTACGTATCGACTCGAAGAGCAGGAACCGCTTTTGCAATGATATCGCTAGGTTTTTGTGAGATGGTAACAGCAATGACCCTTATATTTGTAATATTTTTTAATGGAGAGGATGGAATTCAAACAGACAGAATGGTTGGTCCAGAGCCATTTGGTATTACATTTGGCCCACAAATAGAAATCTACTATTTAATATTATTTTGGTGTCTAGTTGCTGTAGCTTTAATGTACATTATAACCAAAACTCCATTTGGTAGAATGAGTAATGCCGTAAGAGATAATCCAGAGCGGGCAGCCTTTATAGGATATAGTGTTAGAAGAGTAAGATGGCAGGCTTTTGCTTTATCTTCAATGTTTGCTGGAGCTGCAGGGAGTCTTCACGCCTTAAATTATGAACATATTGGATTTGAATCTGTAAGTGTGGTTCAGTCGGGTGCAGTTCTTTTTATGGCTTTTATTGGCGGTGCAGGACATTTTCTAGGACCTATTGTTGGTGCTATTGGACTTACCTATTTAGATTCCACATTAGCTGATGTTACAGAAGCTTGGCTTCTATACCTAGGCTTAACATTCTCCGGTATTGTTATGTTTGCGCCAGGTGGTTTGGCAGGACTAATTGTCATGCACGGGCCTATCGCTCGAACAGATAAAAAATTATTAATCAGTTTAATTAAACCTTACTGCCTTGCAATAAGTAGCGTAATTACTGGTCTTATAGGATTAATAGGTATTATAGAGATGCTTTATTTTCGCTCTTTAATTTCTAAAGGTGAAGGTGAAGTTGTTATATTTTGGACTGAGTTTAACGCAAATGGAATAATGTCATGGTTAATATTTATTGCCCTAATATTAGTTGGAATATTTTTATCTAAAAAGACATTTCCTTTGGCAAAAGAAAGCTGGGATCATGCTATATCTGTTGTAAAAACGGAGATTTCTAATGAATAATGCTTTACAATTAAAAAATGTTTCTAAGTCTTTTGGTGAAGCTAAGATTATAAAAAATCTTAATTTAGAAATTAAAAAAAATGAAAGACATGCAATTATTGGTCCTAATGGAGCAGGAAAATCAACTCTTTTTCATCTAATTTCGGGGCACTATAAACTTACTTCAGGTAAAATAACTTTAAATAATGATGAAATAAATAACCTGGAACCTCATGAAATAAATAGAAAAGGATTGGCTAGAAGCTTTCAAGTTACTAATATTTTTCCAAAAATGTCAGTATACGAAAATATAAGATGTGGAATATTATGGTCTATGGGATTCAAGTATTCCATAGTAAGACTTGTTAATGGAGATAAAAAATTAAATGAAAAGACTTATTCTATTTTAGAGGAAATAAATTTAAAACACTGCGCTCATATTCCAGCAGGACTTCTAAGTTATGCTGATCAAAGAGCATTAGAAATAGGTATTACTATAGCTGGTGGTGCAGATACACTAATGTTAGATGAGCCAACTGCTGGTATGTCAAATTCAGAAACGGAGAGAGCAGTAAATTTAATTAAACAAATTTCAGAAAAAAGAACGCTAGTTGTCGTAGAGCATGATATGGGTGTGGTATTTGATCTTGCAGATAGAATATCTGTACTGGTATATGGTGAAATTATAGCTACTGATACTCCAAAAAAAATTAGAGAAAATAAAGCTGTACAAGAAGCTTACTTGGGAACAGAGGATCATTAAATAATGTTAAAAATTTCTGACTTACACGCATATTATGGTAAATCTCATATTTTAAGAGGTGTTAATTTAAAGATTTCTAAAGGAGAAATCATTGCACTATTAGGTAGAAATGGTGTTGGCCGGTCTACATTAGTTAAATCTGTTATGGGTTTAGTTCCAATTACAGGTTCTATTATTTATAAAAATGATGAAATAGTAGGTAATGCTACCCATGATATAGCATTAAAGGGAATTGGATATGTGCCTGAAAATAGAGATGTCTTCCCTACTTTAACAGTAAAAGAAAATTTATTGTTAGGTGTAAAAGATAAAAATGCAAAAGCAGAATGGACTGTAGATGAGATGTTTGCTTTATTTCCAAACTTAAAAGAAAGGGCAGATGTAAGTGCTTCAGCACTTTCAGGAGGAGAACAACAAATGTTAACTATTTGCAGATGTTTAATGGGTAATCCTGAATTTATGATGATAGATGAACCAACAGAAGGATTATCCCCTCAAATGGTTGAAACTGTAGCTGAACTTTTAAAAAAAATTGCGAGTAAAGGTATTTCAATTCTACTAGTTGAGCAGAAATTAACGATAGCTCTCAGATTAGCTGCGAGAGTATATTTAATGGGACATGGAAAAATAGTTTTTGAAGGCACGCCTAAAGAACTAGAAAAAAATAACAAAATAAGAAAAGAATGGCTTGAAGTTTAACGTATAATAATTACTTCATCATGCTCTTCTGAATCATCGTATAATAATTCCACTAAATGTGACCTTACTTCTAATGCTGAGGACTGATTAACATAGCCCTTATCCGTAATTTCATTATTATCAAAAGAAGGAGGACTATCCATTAGTGCTACTTTTTTAATTTTAGTACTAGAACCAGGAAAATTTTGATTATGAATAATAACTTTATCGATAATTTCTTTTCTTAATTTTGTGTTTTTAATAATCTGATTATATTCAACATCTTCAAGACCTAAGAAAGTCTTACATGCTTCAATATTAAGCCAAGCTAAAAAACCTAAATAATTTTTATCATGACCTGTAACTAATCCATCTTGAAATAGAGGTGAGCATGAATTAATAACAGCTAATCTTAGACTACCTACATCTACCCAGGTACCAGTAAGAAGTTTAAAGTTTTCAACAACTCTTCCATCAAAGTCTATTCCTCGACTAGGATCATTTTCATCTACTAACCTTCCTGCATCTCCAATTAAATAATATCCTTCATCATCAAACGCTTTTTTTGTGAGATCATCTCTTTTTAAATATCCGGGAGTTACATTTGGCCCTTTTACGCGCAGTTCCATTTTATTACCTATTGGAATCATCTTAATTTTCATACCGGGTATAGGCAACCCAATATTACCCGGCTTATCTAATTTAAAGTAAGTAGAAGTTGCTAAAGGTGCTGTTTCAGTTGCACCCCAACCACATACCAACTCTAAATCTTTACCGTTAGTCTCTTTAGCTAAATCTCTTATCCCATACCATATCTCTGGTGGTAAAGAAGCTCCTCCATAACCTACATATTCCAAATTTTTAAAAAAATTACTTCTTAAATCTTTATCTTCTTTTAAATACTCTAAAAGCATAGCTAAACCAGCAGGGACTGATGTGTAATATGTAGGAGAAATATCTTTTAAATTTTCAACAGTTGTAGGGAATAAAGCTGGAATGGGCTTACCTCCATCAATATACATGGTGCCTCCATTCCAAAATATGCCATTAAAAGAATGATTTCCTCCCATAGTATGATTCCATGGCAGCCAATCCATTATTATAGTTTCTCCTAATTCTTGCGGTCTAACTTGCTGTGCTTGTTGCATATTAACACACAACATTTTTTGCGTATTGATAACTCCTTTTGGCATTCCAGTTGACCCAGATGTAAATAAATATTTTGCAACATAATCTGGTTTCACAGAATTATAAACTTTATCTATTTGTTCATCCGGAATTGTAGATAATAAATCTGAAAAAATTTCCATTTTTATTTTTGAACTAGGGTTTTTTGAACATACAATAGTAGTATTATCTAATTTTAATTTTTCAAGTGCTTTCTCATACATAATCCCATCATCAATGTATATTAAACCTGGTAAAACTAATTCGTAACAATGTTTTAATTTTGCATAATCACTACTCATTAAAGAATAAGCAACAGATATTGGAGAAACAGGAATACCGCTGCATAATCCTGCTACATTTAGCAATCCATGGTCTATACTATTACCAGATAAAATCATTATTCCTTTATTTTGATTTAAATTAATATTAATCAAATATTGAGATATAGAATTAATATATTTATATGCCGTTTCATAATTTACTTCTCTCCAAGTAATACCATTCTTCTCAGCTAGCCATATATTTTTAGGATATTCATGACAAGTCTTTTTAAATTTACTATGAATATTAACTTCTACAGTTTCCAACTCTAATGGAGAAGATAAAATTAATGTTCCATCTTTTCTTTTTTCAACGTTAATTTCTTGAGGTGGATATGATAATTTCATAATACTTTTCCTAATTAATACCTATTATAATTATGCAGCATCATTTAATATTTTATTTTTAGCATTCTCATATTCATTTTTTAATCTGTTAACTAATTCAAAAGTAGATAGAACATCCTTAATAGCATTAATACCTTGTCCGCAGCCCCAAATATCTTTCCAAGCTTTTTTCTTTTCCATTCCCTCAGGCCCAAAGTCCATTTTACTTGGATCGCTTGTAGGTAAATTATCTGGGTCAAAACCTGCATTTGCTAAAGATGGTTTTAAATAATTACCATGAACTCCAGTTACTAGATTGGTGTAGACTATGTCATCTGCAGCATATTTAGTAATTGCTTCTTTATAACTATCATTAGCATTGGCCTCCTCTGTAGCTATAAAAGCAGAACCAATATAACCAAAATCCGCTCCTGCTGCTTGAGAGGCAAGAACGGCATTGCCAGTTGCTATGGATCCAGATAAAGCTATAGGACCATCGTACCATTCTCTAATTTCTTGAATTAATGCAAAAGGAGATGTTACTCCCGCATGTCCTCCTGCCCCTGCGGCAACTGCAATTAAACCATCTGCTCCTTTTTCAATGGCTTTATGTGCAAAACGATTATTTATAACATCATGTAAAACTATACCTCCATAACTATGTATAGCCTCATTTACCTCAGGTCTTGCTCCAAGTGATGTAATAACAACTGGTACCTTATATTTTATGCACATCTCCATATCTTTATCAAGACGAACATCGTTTGATTTATGAACAATTTGATTAACAGCGAAAGGTGCTACTGGAATATCAGGGTTTTTTAATTTAAAAGAAGCTAACTCTTCGGTTATTTCAGACAGCCAATCATCAAGAACTTCCTGAGGCCTTGCATTTAAAGCAGGGAAAGAACCTAAAACTCCAGCTTTACATTGCGCTATAACTAACTTTGGGTTTGATATAATAAATAAAGGTGCAGCTATTACAGGAAGAGAGAAATTTTTTTTATTAAGTATGCTAGGTAATGTCATTATGAGGAATCCTATTTATTTTTACAGTTAGTTATTTTTTTATTTATAATATATAGTATTTCTCATAAAAGTAAGGTTTTTTTATGAAGAAAGCTATTATTGCTATTGATCAAGGAACTTCATCTTCAAGAGCTGTTTTATTTGATTTAGATTTCTCAATTATTCATATTGAACAAAAAGAAATTAATACTACATATCCAAAAAATGGATGGGTAGAACAAGATGCAAATGAAATTTGGAATAAAACTTTATCTGTTACAAAAAATATCATTTCTTTCGCTAAAGAAAAATATATTAAGGTCATATCAATAGGTATAACTAATCAGAGAGAAACTATAATTGCATGGAATAAAGAAACTGGAGAACCATTATATAACGCTATTATTTGGCAGGACAGAAGAACAAAAGATATATGTGATAATTTAATTAAAAATGGATTAACCAAAATAATTAATGCTAAAACTGGTTTGCTAATTGATCCCTATTTTTCTGCAACTAAAATTTCTTGGATACTTGACAATATTGATAATGCAAAAAAATTATCTTTAGAAGGAAAACTTGCTGTTGGAACTATAGAATCATTTTTATTATTTAAATTAACGAACGGGAAAAGCTTCTATACAGATGCAACAAATGCATCTAGAACTAGTCTATATAACATTCATGAAAATAAATGGGACAATGATTTATTAGATATATATAAAATTCCAATAAATATTTTACCAGAAGTTACAGATAATATTTTTGATTATGGTAATACTAGTAAAAATATAATTGATTATAATATTCCAATTAATGCAATGATCGGAGATCAACAAGCCGCTGCAATTGGACAAAACTGTATAAAACCGGGAGATATTAAAGCAACATTTGGTACAGGATGTTTTATCTTATCAAATACTGGAGATATTGCTATAACTAGCAAACATAAGTTATTAAGTACAATTGCTTTCAAAATAAATAACAAAACATCTTACGCTCTTGAAGGATCTATTTTTATATCCGGCGCTTCTATAAAGTGGTTAAAAGATGAACTTGGCCTTATTAAAAATGTAAATGATAGTCAATCATTAGCTTCAAGTATTAAGGATAATAATGGGGTCTATTTTGTTCCGGCGTTTACCGGTCTAGGAGCACCTCACTGGAGACCCGATGCCAGAGGTACAATAGTAGGATTAACGGCTTCTTCAGGTAAAGCTGAGATTGTTAGAGCATCTTTAGAAGCTGTTGCATACCAGAGTGTAGATCTTTTTGATGCAATGACTTTAGATGGACAAAAACCAAATATTTTAAGAGTAGATGGTGCTATGAGTAATAATGATTGGTTAATTCAGTTTTTATCAAATATTAGCGATACTAAAATTGAAAAATCATATATTACTGAAACTACTTCTCAGGGTGCGGCAATATTATCTTCTATTGGGTCTGGGTTAATAACTTCTTTGGAAAACTCAAGTAAATTTTGGAAATTAAATAAAAGTTTTTTTCCTAAAATGAAAAGTAAAGAGATTAAAAATTATAGAAATGGCTGGAATAAAGCAATAAAACAAACTATTATATGATACTGATTTTAGTAAGGGAAATAAGCTATGTACGATTTAATAATAAAAAATGGTAATATAATTGACGGAACAGGTTCTCCTAGAAAAATGTCTGACATAGCAGTAAAAGATGGAAAAATATGTGAAATTGGAAAAATATCAGGAACAAGTAATAGAATAATAAATGCAGAGAATAAATTTGTAACTCCAGGATGGGTTGATATTCATACACACTATGATGGACAAGCTACATGGGACCCTTATCTTACTCCTTCTTCATGGCATGGTGTAACAACATGTGTATTTGGAAACTGCGGAGTTGGCTTTGCTCCTGTTAAAAAAGGTAAAGAGAATTTCCTGATAAATTTAATGGAAGGTGTTGAAGATATTCCTGAAACAGTTTTATCAGAAGGTATAGATTTTTGCTGGGAAACATTTCCTGAATATTTAAACGCTCTAGAAAAATCAAAAAGAATTATGGATATTGGAACACAAGTTCCTCACTCAGCCCTTAGATTTTTTGTCATGGGAGAAGATGGAGCAAACCACTTATATAAACCAAATGAAAACCAAATTTCTAACATGAAAAGTCTTTTAGAAGAAGCTCTCAATGCTGGTGCTTTAGGGATTTCAACTTCAAGAACTACGAAGCATAAATCTGCAGATGGTAATTTAGTTCCAAGTTTAAACGCAGACGATAAAGAATTAGCTGGAATAGCTGAAGCTTTAAAAAATACAAAAAAAGGCCTTCTACAATGTAATTCAGATATGGGTCCTGGAGAAATGGAATTATTAATTCAAGCTGCCAAACACTCCGGGCAACCTCTATCAGTTCTACTAATACAATATAATGAATTTCCTGAAAGATGGAGAGATACTCTAAATTATATTTCTAGAGCTAACAAAAATGGAATTATAACTACTGGACAAGTTGGAAGTCGGCCAATTGGGGTGCTTATGGGATTTAATACTAGCGTTAACCCTTTCTCTAGTCATGAAGCTTGGAAAAAAATAAAAGATTTATCTAAAAAAGAAAGAAATAAAATATTAAAAAATGATATAAATATCAGAAATAGTTTAATTAATGATATCCCAGAAAATGCTCATACAAAATGGATAAGTCATGCTTTTCCATTAACTTATTTATTACAAGAACCCTTGAATTATGAACCGACAAAAGAGATGAGTATCACTTCAATAGCTGCAAGATTAAATAAAAATCCATGGGAAATAATTCTTGATCATTTTACATCCTCTGAAGACGATGAATTTTTAATGCATACCTTTGAAAATTATACACATAATAGTTTAGATGTTATTGCTGAAATGCTTGAATCCGAATATACAATATGTGGAGTTGGCGATGCCGGAGCTCATGTGGCAACAATTTGCGATGCAAGTTATCCAACTTTTATGGTACCTTTTTGGTCTAGAGACCGTAAAAGAGGAAGGCTTCTAAACTTAGAATACTTAGTTTCAAAACAAACTTTAAAAACTGCTCGAACTTATGGACTAAAAGATAGAGGAGCTTTGATTGAAGGCATGAGAGCAGATATAAATATTATCGATTATGAAAATATTGGCTTAACTAAACCCTGCTTAAGCTATGATTTACCTGCAGGGGGGAAAAGACTAATTCAAAAGTCTACTGGCTATAATCATACTTTTGTAAAAGGTATAGAAGTATCGCAAAATGGCGAGTTTACTGGAGAACTTCCAGGTAAACTTATAAGAGGTAGTCAATCTATTAACTAAGAAAGGAAAATAAAATGAGTGATGACTTAATTATAAATAAAGAAGGCTCTGTAGTTACTATTACTTTTAATAGGCCAGAAAGACGAAATGCTCTAAGCCATGATATGTTGAATAGTTTTTATCATGAATTAATAAAAATAGAGAATGATAGCTCTATCAGAGCCGTAGTACTTACAGGAGCTGGTAATGCCTTCTGCGCAGGAGGTGACTTAAAGGATATGGCAGAAAGAGATAATAATAAAGAGACGACTCAAGAAAAAACTAATAACCTTAGACGTATGATGGAAACATCAAGAATACTTCATGAAATGCCTACTCCTACAATTGCTGTATTACCGGGAGCTGCAGCCGGAGCAGGATTATCTTTAGCATTAGCCTGCGACATAAGAATAGCAAGTGAGAATGCTAAAATAACAACAGCTTTTGCCAAAGCAGGCTTTCCAGGTGATTTTGGAGGTACTTTTTTTCTTACACAAATGGTAGGAACCGCTAAAGCAAGAGAGCTATATTATTTATCAAGTGTGCTTACAGCTAACGAAGCAAAAGAACTTGGTATCATAAATAGAGTTGCAAGTGACGAAGATCTTCAAAATACAGCTAAAAAAATTATTGATCAAATTGCTAATGGGCCATCCACAGCACTCAGATATATGAAATATAATATGAATTTAGCTGAGGAAGGTAATTTAGTCGCATCACTAGATAGTGAAGCTTTATACCAGACATTATGTAGAGATACTGAAGACCATCAAAATGCGGCAAGATCATTTGTTGCAAAAGAAAAACCAGTATTTACAGGTAGATAACAAATATATATTAATTAAATAATTAGAGATATAAAGGATTAAAAAATGTCAATTAATGATATTAAAGCATTAACATTTGATACTGGAGGTACAATCTTAGATTGGCATACTGGTTTTAGACGAGCCTTTGAAAAAGCTGGTAAGGAACATAAAATTGATAGAGATTGGGCTAATATTACAAACGAATTAAGAAGAAAATCTCTAAAATCAGTTTTAAATTTAGGCGAGCATAGTCCACCAAGTTACAATTTTGATGGAGCTCATAAAAAAGCCTTGATAGATATAATATCTGAATATGACTTAAATCAATTCACTGAAGAAAATATTCATGATATTTCTTATAATGCGCCACATAACTTCATAGTTTGGGACGACTTTCCAAATGCATTAAAAAAATTAAAAAAGAAGTTTCTTTGCGTTTCTTTTACATTATTAAGCTTTAAATTAATTATAGATACAGCAAAAAATAATAACTTAACATGGGATGCAGTGTTCTCTTGTGAAGGTATAGGTAAATATAAAATTCTACCCGAAGCTTATGAAACTGCTGCAAAATGGTTACAATTAAATCCTAGTGAATGTGGAATGGTTGCTTGTCATAATTTTGATCTTGATGCAGCTAAAAAAGTTGGTTTTAAAACTATATTTGTTAAAAGACCTTTAGAATGGGGTAATGAAGGACCACCAGATCCGGAAGCTAACCCTCACCATGATTTAATAGTAGATAATTTTAACGAATTAACGGAGAGGCTAGAATGTTAGATACTAATTCATTAATTAATACACAAATTTTTTTAAAGAGTTCTCCTAAAGAAAAATTATTTCAAGAAAATTTTGAACTAAAAAAAACTAAGCTTAGTGCATTAGATGACAATCAAGTTTTAATTGAAGTAATTTATATTTCTATCGATGCTGCAAATAGAGCTTGGATGCAAGGGCGAACATACAGAAGTCAAATTCTTCCTGGTGATGTAATGGGTGGATATGCTCTAGGTAAAATTTTAGAATCCAGAAGCAATAAATTCAAGGTTGGTGATTATGTTGAAGGAGATTTAGGCTGGCAAAATTATGCTATTCGTAATGAAAAAGAACTAATTAAAACATCAATTAATTCCTCTAAAAGCCTTCACATGAGTGTATTAGGAATAACAGGTAAAACAGCTTACTTTGGATTAGATCTAGCTAAGCTTCAAGAAGGTGAAACAGTTTTAATATCAGCTGCAGCTGGAGCAGTTGGAAATGTAGCTGGACAAATAGCAAAGATTTATGGCTGTAAAGTTATAGGCATAACTAGCTCTGATGAAAAAGCAAATTGGTTAATAAATGATTTAGGATTTGACGGTGTTATAAACTATAAAAATAATAATTTTGTGAAAGACTTAAGAAAACTATGTCCTGAAAAAGTCGATGTCTATTTTGATAATGTAGGCGGATCTATATTTGAGTCTGTTTTATTTGCTATGAATAATTTTGGAAGAATAATATGTTGTGGAGCAGTTTCACAATATGATCAAGCAGCCCCAGAAAGTGGTCCGCGAGGAGTACCCGGTTTAATTGTAACTAAAAGACTTAATCTAAGAGGGTTTATTGTTATGGATTTTGAAGATAGAAAGAAAGAGGCAGAAAAACAACTTATGGATTGGATAGAAAAAAAACAGATAAAACCCGCAGAAGATATTGTTATAGGTCTAGAAAATACGCCTAACGCACTAATTGGATTATTAAATGGAGAAAACAAGGGCAAAAGAATGGTCAGAATAAATAAATAGGAAATAGATTAATGAATTCTAATGAAGAATGGTTATTAACAAATAAAGAAGAAGCCTTGGAGCCTGATTTACCTATATGTGATCCTCATCATCATTTATGGGATTTTAATAAGACTTATATTGAAGAAACTTATCTATTACCTGATATTCTTAAAGATACAAATTCAGGCCATAATATTGTGTCTACAGTATTTATTGAATGTGGAGCTATGTACAATAAAAATCATTCTATTGAAGAACAAGTGATTAATGAAACTGAGTTTGTGAATGGAATAGCAGCAATGAGCAATTCTGGTTTGTATGGTAAAACAAAAATAGCTGCTGGTATTGTGGGTAGTGCCCCACTCTTAATAGGGGAGAAGGTTGCAGAAATTTTAGATAAACATTTAAATATAGCTCCAAAACGATTTAAAGGCATTAGGTCGCAAGCTGCTATGCATCCTGATGGAACAATTCCAAGTACTAGAGCCCGTCCTAAAGAGGGGGTATATATTAATGATATGTTCCACAGAGGATTTGCACAGTTAGAATCTAGAAATTTATCATTTGAAGCCTGGTGCTACCACCCTCAATTACCTCAATTAATTAAATTAGCTAAAAAATTTTCTAATACGACAATAATACTAAATCATTTTGGAGGACCTTTAGGTATAGGTTCTTTTAAAGGAAAAGAAGAGGAAACATATTCTTTTTGGGAAAAAGAAATTACTGAGTTATCTAAATGTGACAATGTAGTGGCTAAACTTGGAGGCATAGCCATGGAAATTAATGGATTTGAATGGCATAAAAATAAAATTGCACCATCTGGAAATGAGTTAATAAATAAAACCAAAAGGTATTATGAAAAAACTTTAGAGCTATTCGGCACAGACCGATGCATGTTTGAATCTAATTTTCCTGTAGACAAGATAAGTTGTAGTTACGTTAATTTATGGAACGGATTTAAGCTACTCACTAAAGATTATTCTGCTAATGAAAGAGCTAAGCTTTTTCATGATAACGCAACTAGAATATATAAATTATAGTTTATTACGATGGCCAAATTTAATGCAATTTTATGTAATAGCTTTGGTTCAATAGAAAACTTAAAATATAAAAGCTTTGATTCTCTTCCAATCAAGGATAATGAAGTTAGAATAAATGTTAAAGCCTGCGGAATAAATTTTCCAGATAAGCTAATGATTGAGGGAAAGTATCAATTAAAGCCTTCCCTTCCCTTTATACCTGGAATGGAATTATCAGGAGTTATTTCTGAGTCAAATAATAAAAAGTATCCAACAGGAACAAAAGTTATTTACCAGATGCGCTATGGAGCCTATTCAGAAGAAGTAATAGCTAATACTCGAGATTTAAAACAATTTCCTAAAAATTTTTCTTTTGAAGAAGCAGCTAGTTTTAGCGTTGCTGCTCAAACAGCTTATGTTTCTCTTGTTGAGAGAGGAAATATAAGAAAGGGAGAAACAATTCTTATAATGGGAGCAACTGGCGGTGTAGGACTAGCTGCAGTTCAATTAGCAAAAGCAATAGGAGCTGAGATTATAGCTGTTTGTAGTACTAAAAATAAACAAAATGCAGCAATAAAAGCTGGAGCAAAATTTGCTATAGGCTATAAAAATATGGTTAATAATGTTAAAGAAATTACAAAAAATGAGGGAGTTGATATTATTTACGATCCTGTAGGTGGTGAATATTTTAATAACTCATTAAAAGTTATTAAATGGGGAGGTAAATTATTAGTCATAGGTTTTGCTAGTGGTACAATTCCTACTCTTCCCATAAATATTGCCTTAATAAAAGGAATTTCAATAATAGGTGTAAGAGCTGGAGAGTATTATAGACAATTTCCTAAACTAAAAACTAATTCAATGAATAATTTATTAAGAATTGCGAATAAAGGTTTAATTACTCCTATAATACATGATGCTTTAGGATTAAAAGAAGTAATTAAAGCTCTTAAGAAAATAGAAAATAGAGAAGTAATAGGAAGATTAGTACTTAAGCCCTAATAATTTTAGTGAATTTCCTCTGCATTTTTCATTGCGGATAATAATTTATTTATATTAAAGTCTGGAGATCTTGCTGCCTCTAATATAACCGCCTCTTTATCCATTTGTTTTTGAATAATATTAGGTAAATTTTTAATAACATCTTTAGGAACTATTACAGCCCCATGTTTATCAAAATGGACTATATCACAATCATTTGCTTCCATACCATATATATTTACCATAGAAGAAAACTCTAATACTTGAGTATATGCATGGCTAGGCCCTATTGAGCCAGCTAATGCAGAGAAACCATTCGCCCATTGATCTAAGTCTCTAATTACTCCATTTGTAATTAAACCTTTAATTCCTAAACCTAAATGAATAGCACTGTTTACTTCTCCCCAAAATGCTCCAAAGCCCTCCGGGTTATCAACATCTTCAATTAAAACTATAGAAGGCTTGGGATCATTAGCTATATATTCATAATAATCCTGCCTAATGTTCTTTGCATTATCTAAAGGTTTATTTTTTCCACTTATTTTTGCTGTTTTTACATAACCACACACTGAACCATGAGTACCAACGGGCACTAAAGGTTTTGATGTAAAGCCTAATAATCTTCTATCCGGAGCTGCTATATCTAAAGCATTACAAATTGTAGGAGTATCCCAAGTTTGAAGTTTGATTAAATCACTAGTTAAAAGTTCTGACATATATTTACCTTTTTGTTAATAATCCTAAAAATAAGTATATATATAATTAAAGAAAAAAAAAGGAGACAATTTCTTGTCTCCTTTTCTATCAATTATTATGTTCTTTGGAGGAATCGAATAATTGATTTATCTATGATTTAATATTAAGTTCTTTGGAGGATCAAAAATATAAAATCATAAATTTATTAATTTAAAACCCTAATGAGATTCCAGCCATTAGTAATTGAGGATCTGTCTCAGTAGTTGCATGGTCTCCATCTGAATGACTTATATTATCAAATTGAACCCATGTGTTAACTCCACCGCCTATATCATAACCAAGACCAAAATAAGTGATTGTATCTTCCTTTACATTAGAAGAACTACCCCCATCCACTTTTTCTTGATGTGCATAACCAACACCTAGAGTAATATTTCCCATAACATACTCGATAGCAGCAGTATATCCTGCATCGGAAGCTTTGTTCGCATCTCCTACACTTCCAAAACTCTCCCCATGGTCATATGCATGGAAACCTAAAGTAATATCGCCCATAGTTGCTTTAATTCCACCTGTAACTACTGCTAAATCATTATTAGTTGCACCAGCCGTACTTTTAGCATTACCATTTATAGTAGCAATACCGGCTACATATGATATTCCATCCATTACACCTTCATAGGAAACAGCTACATGAGTTGCTTCTCCATGGTTTGAAGCTTCCGTCGTTTGTTGACGAGCATTAGAAGTAGAACTATTAAATTCTAATGCAGGCGTATAAGTAACTTGAACTGAAAAACCATTTATAACTGGAAGCGCATAGTTAATTCTACTTGAGGCTTGTGCATAGTATACTTCTGCAAAACCAGTGTCAGATGTAGCCAATGTTCCAGAGTCAAATAATGCAAAATAATACCCATCTGTGCCGTCACCAGGTACCATAGCAGATACTCTTGGAACTAAGTTTGTTGCAGCGTCTGCAGCCTGTCCTATAGTTACTGTACCCATATCAGTTTGAACATACATAGAGTTTGCTGTTGGTAAATATGCATCACTACTACCACTATTTACAACTTGTGTACTAAAGGTAAATGCTCCTCCTACAGTCCATCCATTATCTGTGGTTGTATCTGCCCCAAAAGAAACACGAGTAAATTTATCAGTTACACCTCCATCTATTTCATCACCCATACCAACTATATGTTGCATAAAACCACTTATTTTAACGTCAGCTTTAGCAAGATTAGTAAAAGTAAATACCATTATAATAATACTAAATAATAATTTAAACATTTATATCTCCTTAATTTTTTGTTGCTTTATTGCAACTTCAAATAGGAATTTAGATATAATATTAAAAATTAAAAATCCTGAATGTAAGATATAAAACTTTACATAAATTATGTAAAAATATAACGCAATATTCTTGTCATATTATTTTAAACAAAAAAACGTTGGAAAATATAGAAAAAAGAATACTATTTTAGTATAATTGGTTATGAATTACAAAAATAAGATCTGAAAAATAAAAATTAATCTTAAAAATTTTAAATGTAATTATAATTTAAAATTTTTATGTTGCTTAAAAGCAACTATATTATTTAAATGAATAAGAAATATTTAATTTATTTAAATTATAGTTTAAAAACCTGTCCAATTTTTTATATTTTTATAAGCTTTACACATTGTATCGCTAGCGGTAAATATAGAAAACCTTTTGTCACCATTACTAGTTACCAAAGGAATCAAATCGCCCCTAGATATACCATCTGATACAATCTTTTGTAAAGTTGTGTGACTAGCAGTACACAAATTATGTACTGTCTTCATACTAACATAATTACGCTCATTAACATTCTGGCAATATTGTTCAGGTAAAATATTATATCTGCTAGATACTGCCATTAAACCTATTAACCTATGATCTAAAGTTTGACTCCACCATCTCTCTGCTTGATGAATAGGCGATCTAGATAATGATACAGTCCACTCCAGTCTTTTTAATACCCATTCTTGAAAACCATCTTTGCCACCTTTATCAAAATATACTATTTGATTTATTTTTTGTTTTTTTACAACATCATTTTTGAATTTATTTATTTCTTTAGAATTTTTTAAATCTTTAACTATTGTCATAATAAACCTATAAATTTTAATTAATTACACTTCGTAATAAAGTAAATAAAAATAGAAAGGAAAGATAATTGTAATCTTTCCTTTCTATATTGTTTTATTGAATAAATTCAGGATAACTACTAAGCCCTATCTCAGACTTATCAGCTCCATCCTTTTCTTCATTATCAGATAACCTTACTCCAAGAATAGCTTTAACAGCATACCAAAGAATAAAACTAGTAATAAGAACAAATGCTCCTATAGAAACTATACCTATTAATTGTGTAGAAAAATTTGCACTATCATTTGTAATAGGAACAGCTAAAGTACCCCATATACCACAAACTAAATGAACAGGTATAGCACCAACAACATCATCAATTTTAAATTTATCTAAAAGAGGAATAGAAAAGACTACTAATGCGCCACCTACACCACCAATTAATACTGCTGCCAAGAAACTTGGAGCTAAAGGTTCAGCAGTTATAGAAACAAGTCCTCCTAATGCTCCATTTAGAACAAATGTGAGATCTACTTTTTTATAAAGTATCTGGCCTAATATTAAAGCTACAACAACTCCACCAGCAGCTGCTAGATTAGTATTAGCATATATTCTCGCCATAGAGCTTGCATCAGCTACTGAGCCTAATGCTAACTGAGACCCTCCATTAAAACCAAACCAGCCAAACCATAATAAAAATGTACCTAAAGTTGCGAGAGGTAATGCTGAAGCTTGTATAGGATTTACTTTACCATCTTTAGAATATTTACCTTTTCTAGCTCCTAATACAATACAGCCAACAAGTGCACACCAACCTCCTACAGAATGAACTATAGTTGATCCTGCAAAATCACTGAAGCCCATTTCAGATAACCAACCTGCACCCCAGGTCCATGAACCTTGAATTGGGTATATAATAGCTGTTAACACAACAACTACGGCTAAGAATGACCATAATTTTACTCTTTCAGCTACAGCACCTGAAACAATTGATGCTGCTGTAGCTACAAAAACCATTTGAAAGAACCAGTCAGAGGCACCTGCATACCCTCCTTCTGATGACTCTGTTGATGGGTCTGCTACTTCAAACAAACTTAAGCTTCCAATAAAGCCTCCATCTACTCCTGAATACATTAAATTATAACCTACTAAAAAATATAATATTCCTGCAACAGAATATAATACTATATTTTTTGTACATATAGTTGCAACACTTTTTGTTCTAACCATACCGGCTTCAAGCATGCAAAAACCTGCTGCCATTAACATCACTAATATACCATTAATTAGAAATGAAAATGTATTAAATATAAATGCTATATCTTGAGATTCCATTTTTTATTCCTTCGCGTTTATTAAATTTATTATATTATTTTAATAAGCATGATTCATGCCAACTATTAATGCTAATTATATTGCGAAGTATATAAAATTAAATTTATTATATGATTAAATAATAATCATTAAAAATTATTATTGATTAATTATTAGGCTTTAAAGTCAAATAAAGTCTCAGGTAATTATTACCACGTAAATAGTAGATTACTTCAAAAGCTAAAACTACCGACTAATATTCTATTGTATAATGACTATTTCAATGTTTTCATTTATATGAAAAGGAGAGAAATTATGCTAAAAATTACACTCAAATTATTAATAATAGCATTTTATTTGTTGCTTAATATTAATAATGTTAATGCTCAGAACTTAGTAACAGAAGAAATGTTAACTACGGCTCAAGAAGACCCTAATAATTGGTTAATGGTTACTGGAAATTATACGGGTAATAGATATAGTAAATTAGGCCAAATAAATGAATCTAATGTCTCAAAATTAGTTCCAAAATGGATATTTTCATTAGGCACTTTAGATGCTCAAAATACAACTCCAGTAATACATAATGGAATTATGTATGTAACAGCATCTCACGGAAAAACTTATGCATTAAATGCAGCAAATGGACAAGAAATTTGGAGATATAGCCATCAACTTCATGAAGGCGTAGCAGGCAAAATGTGTTGCGATATAGGTAACAGAGGTGTTGCTATTTATGGTGATAAAAATAAAATAATTTGGTAATTTAAGTATTAAATTTATTAAAATATGTAAAAAATTAAAATAGTTTCTAATTATACTTCACAAATATTAAAAAAAATATATA
>Ga0222719_10001103_pt1 | contig 26820 bp, 25 predicted proteins | sample C33_34DmetaG_FD_165039 | JGI IMG/M metagenome (GOLD analysis project Ga0222719, IMG submission 165039) | Estuarine water microbial communities from San Francisco Bay, California, United States - C33_34D | ecosystem: Environmental > Aquatic > Marine > Unclassified | place: USA: California...
TCTTTGCTTTTATTGTTTATAAGTACTTTAAGAAATACTTTACATTTTTTATTGGGTTTATCACACTAGGCTCTCTTTATTTAAATACTTTATCTCAATCTACAGACAAATTTTACAGACTTGAGTTTAGAATCTGGGAATTATTGCTCGGAGTCTTAGTAATGATACTGAGTAGTAATTTAAAAATTAAACACCTCGAGAAATTTGGTCTTCCTATTATGATTTTTCCAATATTTTTTTTTGGAGATGAATGGATTAACGATACAGAACCAAAATTACTCGCATTAATTGGAATTTCTTTAATAATATTTTCTAATACTGACTCTTCATTTTTGACAAAAATTCTTAGTTATAAAATAGTATCAATTATCGGTATAAGTAGTTACTCAATTTATCTATTCCATCAACCAATATTTGCTTTTTTTAGAATTTACTTTACACAAATAAATTGGGGAAATATTAGTGATTCATATTTGAACTCTCTACAAATATTCTTTGCAATATTTATTACATCTTTATTAAGTTTTACAAACTACTTATTAGTTGAAAAATATTTTTTAAAATCAAAAAATTACAATCTTATTTTTTTACTTTTAGTAGTTACAACACTTCTTTCAGTTTTATTAAATTCTATTAAATCTTCTGAGGTTGAATATAACAATAAGGTCCTGGATTACACCACTAATTTATGGAGTTATACTGCTTCAAAAGATGATTATCTCTGTAATGAAATTTCTGATATAGATGAGATTTGTTCATTTAATGAATCTCAAAATAAAAAAATAATATTACTTGGAGACTCACATGCTAGAGAGATTGGTTTTCTTCTATCGAATCAACTAAATGAATACAATTTTGAAATACTATCTGGAGGTAGTTGCTTATTTTTAATAAATTATGAATATAATGAAAGTTGTAATTTATATAAAAATGATAAAAACTTCAAACATTATATTTTAAGTAAAGAGAATGTTATTTTTATTTACGTTGGGGATATTTGGGATTCCGCATACTCAGAATATGAACTTACTTTGTCAATACCCTTAACTTTAAATAAATTAACAGAAAAAAATAATAAAGTATTAGTAGTCAATCAAATACCAAATTTTCCATTTAACCCAATTGATAAACTCATAAATAAAAGATACATTGAAGATGCATCTACTCCTAATTTTATTGGTATTGAGCATGCACATTGGGTAAGCGAAAAATTATCTAATCCTCAATTAGACTCCTATAATAATTTAGAAAATTCTAATGTTTACGTAATTAGCCCTGAATATTACATTTGTAATTCGATAGTTGATAACTATTGTGTTGCCGCAATTAATAACATGGTTTACTATCGTGATGATAATCATCTGACTATAGATGGGGTAAATTTATTCATTGAAGATCTTTTAAAAATAATACTAAATATATAAAGTTTTTTAATTAAAACTAAAAGACACACAAATTTCCCAAAACTGTCGATACTCTCTGATACCTCTTGATATTTTTTTTAAAGGGTTTAGGTTCATTGCGTCTATAAATTGATACTCTTTGATAATAAGTAGTATTTATTACTTCTTCCCTTACAAGGTAGAGGTCACAGGTTCAAATCTTGTAGCGCCCACAAAGGTTTTTAGATACACCTTTTATATCTTGTGATATTTTAAAAAATCCTTTTTTTAATAATCATATAAACCACACTAAACGTATGTCTAGCTTTAATTTTTTTTCCATCCTCAAAAGATCTACCTGAATATGAAATAGGAACTTCGTAATATACATTAGATTTTTTTACCGCAGTAGCTAATATTTCAGACTGCTGTGACCAACTGTCACTTCTTAGTTTATTAGGATCAATTAAATCTTTTCTGAAGCACAGATAACAAGAATATATGTCTGTGAAAGTAGTGTTGTAAAGTAAATTGAATAAAAAAGTTATGAACTTATTTCCAACTCTGTGGAAGTAATAATGAATTCTTGTATACTCAGGGGATAAAAAGCGGCTTCCTATCACAACATCTGCATTAAATTTCTTAATCATTCGAAAAATCTTTTGGTAGTCATTTGGGTTATACTCCAAATCTCCATCTTGAAATAATATATAATCTCCTTCTGAATGTTTAAGGCCTTCTCGCACAGCACCACCTTTACCAAGATTCTTATCTAATTCGATCAGCTGAGAATATAATTCAGGGTTTTCCTTGAGAAGTTTTTTTGATTTATCTGTCGAACAGTCATCAACAATAATTATTTCTAAATCAGCTAGGCCGTTTTTTTGATTATTTACTCTTTTTAATAATTCAATAATAGTATTTTCTTCATTAAATATTGGGATAAGTATTGTTACTTTCATTTACAATGTTTATTTTACTCAAATAAACTTACAACCCTTTAGATTTCAAAATTGCTACCTTACTTGTCTTTTTTACCATATAATGTTTTATTATCATAAAAATAATTAACTATGATTTTAAAATATCAAAACTTACTATATTTTTGATAAGCTTTATGACTATAGGCTTTCTAAATGCATTTCACTGGGAACAGCTTTATAATACACAGCTGATTCAAGGATCGTACGATGTTATTGATAGAACCCCAAATATGATTCACAAAGACTTTTTTTCTATACCTCGAAACTTTCCTACAGATTTTACATTTGATATTTTCGTTTACTTTTATTGTCGAATTAATAAATTCACGATTAGAAGACCAAGAATAAAATATACTACAAGGTTACACGGACAGTCTCATTGGCAGAAGGGTCTAATGAGCGAGATAAAATTGACACTTGATGTATTCAAATATAAACAAGAGTGGAAAGAAATTTCATAAAATAAATTTTAAATTTTATTTTATGACGAAGAGTATACTTTTTAATAAATGAGTAAAAATTATCTATTAGCTATTGCAAGTTATAAAGACCAGTGGAAACAAAACTTTTTTGAAACTATTGTCTCAAAAAGAAATAAAGAATACTGTGAAGTTCACAAGTTAGAATATATTGAAATTACCAGTGATGTAAAACCCATTAGGGATCAATATTTTTGGTATACAAGTTTTAAACATGAAGAAATAGTAAACAATGTATTAAATGAAGGTGATGGTCTAATCTCTATAGATGCTGATGCAATAATAGTTGACATGAATAAAAGCTTACTTCCTCCTGATCAAAAAAATTATGCATATTCTATAGATACCGCTAATACGCATTGTATGGGATGGTCGTCTTTTATAAAATCAGAATGGACTACGAATATGTTGAGTTTAGTCAATAGTCAAAAAAGATACGATTCTCTAATTGATAAAGTTAGTTTTCATGAAGGAAAAAAAACAGAGGATAGTTTTTGGAGAGAATTTGCAGAGCAAGCTTCCTGGTATTCACTTGCAGGAATAAAAAGACATTCGAATGAATCATTTTGGAAATTACCAGACATGGGGTGGCATAGCGACAAGGATGAGTGGACGATTTATTCTTTAGATGAACTATACAATAATGTTCACATATTTCCTTCTGAATATAACGTGACTGAATTACATGGTGAGTCTACATGTGTGAATTATATTAACAAGGTAAAATATGATGATGTAATAATCAGACACTTTGCAGGTGGCCAAAAATGGAGAGAAGAATGGACGAATACAAGATCTTTTTACTTCAGGCTACAAAAGATTAATTTATTTAAATACATTAACTTCTATAAAATAAAAGTATTTTTTCAGAAGTTAAAAGGTTTCCTTCTTTCTAAGTTCAAGTAAATTAACTTTGTTAAAGTCAACACCGTCCATAAAAATGGAGAATTTTCATTTTTTAATTATGCTTTTCAATAATTTTTTTGGATACATTATCCTTTTCAAGTATAAGTAATAATTAGATATATTTACTTTATTGCCTAACTGATGAAAGAAACTTTTTTTGTGTGTATCGTTTGTCAATTTGACATAGAAAGCATCTCCATAGTGGTTAAAACAATCAATATTTGTAAAAACTCTAACAAAATCATATTTTTCTAAATATCTATCAATATCTTCAACTAAAGCATTGTCCTCATATAAGTATTTTGTATTAATCTCAGTAAAAATGAATTCTACTTTTTCTAATTCTTCTCCAAAACCTTTTAATACTTCAAGTTCAAAACCTTGAACATCTATGACCAGAAAATTTAATGTGGTCATTCCAAGTGAGTCAAAACGTTTAATTATGATTTCTTCAGTATCATCGAAGCTAATATTTGGTTGCACTTTTAAATGTACATCTGGTATTAAAACTGATGAACTTTTTCCTTGATTGCCAGTTGACTTATAAATAATTTTATTATCATTTGAGGAACCGAGTCCAAAATTGTGGCATTCAACATTTTTCTCATCTTTTACATTCTGAATAAGTTCATCAAAAATATCTTTTATAGGCTCAAAGAAGATTATTTTTTCAAAAGTAAACTTTCTGTAATGAATTATTTCTTGACCATGATGAGCTCCAACATGAATCACTCCATCAATCTTATTTGAGAATTTATTTAGAAAGTAAGGAATCATTATCAAATTTTAACACTTGAAAACATATAAATTTGATTATGATGATTTTATGAAAATTAGCTTCATTGATTTTTGGACAGGCTTTAATGAAAGAAATAATTTCTTCACCAATTCGTTAAATGCATTAGGTCTAAAGTATAAGATTGTAAAACCTCAAAGAGCAGACGTGATCTTTTTCAGTGTATTTGGAAGTAAAAATCTAGAATTTGATAATACTAAAAAAATATTTATTTTAACTGAAAATTTTAACTTGAATAATTTTAATTTTGATTATTCAATTTCACATCAAATAAATGATGATCCAAACAACTTTAGATTACCTCTATGGATGATGTATATAGATTGGTTCAATGCTAAATCATACGGCAATCCTGAATACTTAATACCTGTAAAATATTTAAATAAAACTAATGAATTTAGTTCGGCTGTAAAAAGTAAATTTTGTACGATTGTTTATTCTTCGGAATATTTTTTTCGTGATAAATATATAGATTTAATTTCAGACTATAAAAAAATAGACGTTTTTGGAAAAAATAAGTACGGAAACCTTTTACCTGAGGGTGAATATCATAAATTGGTTCATCTATCACAGTATAAATTTTCACTAGCAATGGAAAATGAGATTTCAAGTGGTTACCTTTGTGAAAAATTAATCCATGCAAAGATTGCAGGAAATATACCCATCTTTTATGGTGATGATTCAGCAAAAAGCGACTTTAATCCAGACTCTTTTATTCACATTACTGACTACTCCGATAAGATTCTTTTGGAGAAAATAAAAGAGATTGACTGCAACCAAGACTTATATGCTGATATTCTGAATCAGCCACTATTTAATAAATTACCAAATATTGAAAGATTCTTAGAATTTCTAAATCACATAATAAAGTGAACTAATTTATCGAAGAATTAAAACGTGAGAAAGACTTAAAGAAGTAAATTATTAGCTTAAAACCATCTCTATATCTATTTATTTGTGTTTCTCCATACACTCGAGCTTTATAGTGAACTGGATATTCTACAATTTTCTCACCACTGTAGGCAGCACTAAACAGAAAGTCAAAATCACCAAAAGGGTCCAAATTATTCAGTTCTTCTCTCCAGCTTTTAATTTTTTTTATATGTGATCTTCGAAATACTTTTGTTCCACATAAAGAGTCGGATAATTTATTTTGAATGACTATAGATACAGCTGATTTAAAAAATTGATTTCCAAGCTTATTCATAAACCTCATTGATTTGTCTTCAATTGGATAAATTAAACGGGTGCCATTTACAAAATCACCATTCCCATTTTCAATTATCTCAAAAAAACTATTGAGTGTTTTTGGTTCTACTGATATATCTGAATCCAAAATAGCAATTAATTCACCGGTAGTATGGTCCATTCCCTCAAATACGGCCCCAGCTTTTCCTTTGCTTGTTTGTTCAATAATCTTAATATTTAAGTCTTTATATTTTTTTTTCATTTTATAGCCAACATTGATTGTGTCATCTATTGAATCAGCACATATTAAAACTACTTCGCTAAGATTTGAGATATTTGGAAAATTTTCAAATAACAATTTGAGATTTTCAGATTCATTTTTAGCAGGAACTATAACTGACTTTGTTAATACCTTCTTCTGGTTAAATATATTGCTGAATAGAAGATAGTTTTTAATACCAAAATTAAATTTAAATAAAATAAGTTCAAATAATTTATTCGAAATTCTTCCTATACCTCCAAGACTAAAAGGAAAGATTTGTTTTGTGTAAAAGTAATTAAATTCAAGCCCGCAGGATCTGGCCATACTTATTATTTTTTTTGAATTAATTTTAGAGTTTTTTTTGATAGAGTTTTTTAATTTTAGTAATTCAAATACCCTTATTATAAAACTCCATTTTGGGTTTACAGTAGATACAAGTATCTTGCCTATTGGTGTTAATTTCGATTTTAAAGTAAGTAATAGTTCATAAATGTCATCACTAATTTCAAATAGGTCTGTGATGACAACAAAATCATAATAATTTTTTTCTACTTTTTTTATTTGATTGACAATATCAATTTCATTATTGCTTAAAAGGGTATCTAAATCATAAAGTCCCTTTATATCGCCAATACTCTCGGGGTTCATACATATATGAAGTGACTTTTTATCAGTGTTTAAGAATCTTTTTATTTCTTGTTCTTGCCTATGATAAAATTCTTTTGAACTAATTTTTAAATTCATACACCATTCACTATAAGGTATTTTATAAAAAACTATAGAGATTTAAACTTTTCTCTAAAATAGCTAAAAGATTTATCTGATTCTTCTCTTAGGGATAAAGAAACACTATCATTTCTTTTTCTGTGATGGTGATAAAAATCTTTAAACAATACAATTGATTTACCTGAATTAAGCCACAAATAAGAAATAGCTAATGCATCTGCTGCTAATGGAATGGTTGAGTTTCTATTAAAAACTTCCATTGTATTTATATAGTTTTTTCTTGAAACTATAAAGTTACCGCAATTAAGTATCCAAAATACATTTTTATCAATAGTTATTTTTTTATCACTGTTTAATGAATCTGAGATGAGCAGAGAATTTATAATTTTTGTTTCAAGTGATAGATTTACATTATTATTATTTGAATTTAAATAATATTGATAATTATAAAAAAACTGCTTTAAAGAAGATGGGTAGTAAATGTTGTCATCATCAAAATTATTTAATATTTTAAATAAAGTTTTATCCAAATTTTTTGCTGCTATATTATCTGAATCAATTTGATAGACGATATCGTTTTTACATTTTGAAATAGCTATAAACTTATTGTCGAATGCACCGAGATTATCTTTATTTTCATAGAAGGAAATGTCAATGCTATTATTTTTTGAAATAAATTTATTAATAATCTTCTTGATATTTTTTGATTCATTTTGGTTGTTAGAATCTTCAGAAATTACAATTTCATCTATATTTATTAACCCGTTTAAACTTTTTAACAAAACTGGAAGATACTTGCTAGAAAAGTATGTCGGTATGGCTACTGATATTTTTTGCATTGTTCTAACACAGAGTAATCATGTATTTTTTTAATTATAGCTAACAAATATTTTTTGAGATTGTATATTTATTTGATATGAACTTTATTTATTGTTTGGATAAAAATTACAACACTCAAGCAATAATGTCTTTTTATTCACTCAACAAACTATTAAAAAAACCCGTAAAAATATTTGTAGCACATGATGAGCCGAAAACTTTAATGGCAAAAATAGAAAATTTTAATTTTACTTATTTGGAATTTCATTTTTTAGAAATTAGCAATAACCTAAACCTTCCAAATTTAAAAAATTCTCACGTTACGGAAGCGACGTACTATAGAATGTTTGCAATAGATTTGTTACCAGTAAATTTAGAACATATTATCTATATTGATTCAGATATTTTGTTTAATAAAAATCCGATACCACTTTTTTCAGATCTCATTACAAGTCTTCATAATTCAGAATTTATAATCTCAGCAAATACAATCGGCGAATATGAAACTGGCACTGAAGAAACAAAAGCATATTTTGACTACTTGGAAATGAATGATAAATATTTTAATGCTGGTGTACTGATATATGATTTAATCAAATATAACAAAAATCAAATAGGGCAGAAATTAAAAGACCATTTACTCAATTTCACTAAGGAAGCTAGGTATTGGGATCAAGATATTCTGAATACTTTTTTTAATGGAAAATATATTGAACTTCCAGAAACTCTAAATAATAATGTTATTACAGAGAATGATTCTATAGATATGAAAAAAGCTCTTAGTAATATAACAATTCACTTTGCTGGTAAGACTAAACCCTGGCACATAAAGGGATTGAAGTATCCAGTTGGAATCTATTTTCAAGAAAAATATAAAGAAGTATTCAATCGTAATTTTTATATTAAACCTTATGATAGAAGAAGACACTTAAAAGAGTTGATAGAATTTATTAAAAATAATAAAGATTACAAATTTGATAACAAATTAATTTTCTTATTGAAAAGCATTCTAGAGTTATTTAAGCTTTAAAGTTATTCAATTTTTCGACTATTAGTTTTAGCTCTATTTCCTTTAAACCTAGTGAAGAAGGTAACCACATAATTCGGTCATGAATTTTCTCAGATGAGTTCAGATTATTTCTCTCTATATCTTTTAGATATTTTTGCTTACTTAATGCTGGATATGAAAATCTAGTCTCAATATCTAAGTCTATTAAATAATTTTGGAGGTTATCTCTTATTGTAGAATTCTTCGTTACAATATCAAAAAACCAGGGAACTTCATTTTTTTTAAAATCTTTAATATAAAAGAAGTCATTAATTACGTTTTTTTTGTAGTAATTATAAATTTTTCTCTTTATCTTTATATTTTTTTCAAGCCGGCTAAATTGAGATACTCCTAATGAGGCTTGTAAGTCTGTATATTTAAAGTTTAAACCAAAATCAGCATGCCAATCAGACTTACCTTCCTCTCTGTTAAATGATTTAAAGTTTGTAATAAAATTAGCAAGACTCTTATTGTTGGTCAATACCATGCCACCTTGACCAGTGGTAATAATTTTGTGTGGAGTGAATGAAAAAATACTCATGTCTCCTAGATTTCCGGCCAAACAACTTCCGTACCGTGAACCTAATGAGTGTGCTGAGTCTTCAACTAGTTTTATGTTATTTTTTTTACACCATTTTTGGATAAGTTCGCCTTCTCCGATTCGTCCATTTAAAGGTACAAATATTACAGCTTTTAATTTAGTAATTCTTGATAAACTATCAAAAGACATACACATATCTTCATCAATATCAACAAGTACAGGTGTAGCTCCTGTCCAGATAATTGCATTTATAGTCGCTATCATTGTTATGTTGGGTACAGCAACTCTATCACCAGTAGTAATTCCTAATGCTTTCAAAGACAAATAAATCGCAATGGTTCCATTTGGGACCGCAATTGCATAGTCTCTACCAACATAACTAGAGATGCTTTCTTCAAACTCTGCTGTTATTTTGTGTTCAGTTAGCCATCCGCCCGAACTCATGTAATCCGAGACAGCAGTCACATCTTTTTTTGTAATCTCTGGTTCTACTTGGAAAATCATATTTTTTTGATTCTAGTTCTATCTTTTTCAGGACCAAAGTAAGGTCCGTTTTTAACTTCTAGAACAATTGAGTCTTCAAGTATTGTATATTCGTGTGCTTGGCTAAGTTGAATTATTAGCTGTCCTGATTCAATGAGAACTGTTTCAATAAATTCTCCCTCTTCTGAATAAAGTTTACATTCTACTTTTCCACTGAGTACAAAAACACACTCCGCGGTTCTTTCTGAGGTTCTTTCAAACTTGTTGTGGAAGTGAAGAGGAAGTGTTTTACCTTTTTTATAATTCCATGAACCCACTTGAATAAAATCATTGTCAGTACTAAAAAAATCTAGGCCTTCTTTAGCATCTTTAAGATCTACTAATATTGAGATAACTTCATTGTTATGTAATATTTTTCTCATTTTCTATAAACCATTCTAACGTTAATCTAATTCCTTCATCAATAGAGATTTCAGGAGACCATTTGAGTATTTCTTTTCCAAGTTCTGGATTTACTTTTTTTTCAAGAACACCATCTGGCTTAGACTTATCTAATTTAAAATTTCCTTCCCAGTTTAACTCTTTTGCAATTTTTTTTGCAATATCTATAACTGAATGTCCTAATCCAGATCCGACATTAAAAAAATGGTGGCCTTCACTTAATTCTAATGATTTAATTAATGATTTTGCACCATCTTCAACATATAACCATTCTCTTATTGGCTTGCCTGTACCCCATACATCTATAAAGTCTATATTATTTTTTTTAGCATTAAAAATTTTTACTAATAATGCACCCAACGCGTGTGATCTTGAAATTTCAAAATGGTCAAGTGGTCCATACATATTTGAAAGAACAACATTTGCTGATGAGAAATTATGCTGCTTAAAATAGGCTTCTCCTAGAGCTACGTACAGCCTTTTAGATAATCCATAATTAAAAACGGAGTCATGTATCTTTCCATCCCAAAAAGTTTTTTCATCATAGAAAGTATATTTTTCTGGATATGCACAATTAGAAATTGGATTTATTAAAATTTTTATATTCGCTTCGTTTGAAGCTTTGTATAGGTTAATTGCCATTTGAGAATTTATACTTAGTAAGTCGGCTTGATACTGGTATCCATAAGAGATCCCACCTACAAATGCTCCACAATTGATTATTTTATCGATATTATTATCGATTAAAAAAGAATAAAGTTTCTCATAATTTAAAATATCAATATCTTCAGAATTTTTTATTTCGAACAGATTATGATTTTTATTCTCTTTTAATATTTTTTTTATATTTTTACCAAGAAAACCATTGGAACCTACTAATAATGTATTATTTGACATTTGAATTAAACAGCTGGATGCTCCCAAGTAGGCTTTAGAAGATTGTTCTTAACTAATGTTAGTTCTTTTTCGGCTTCATTTAAATCGTTCTCTACCATCATTTTAACTAGTTCTTGAAAGTCCACTTCTGGCTTCCAGTCCAATTGTTTTTTTATTTTAGTAGGGTCACCGAGTAAATAATCTACTTCGTTGGGTCTATAATAATTTTCTGAAGTTATAACATAATCTTCCCAATTCAAGTCTAGAATTTTGAATGCTTCTACTAGAAAATCTTCAACAGTATAAGTCTTACCCGTTGCAACAACCCAGTCATCTGGTGTCTCATGTTGCATCATCATCCACATAGCCTTTACATAATCTCCAGCAAAGCCCCAATCTCTAGATGCTTTCAGATTTCCTAGGGTAAGTTTTGTTTGTAAGCCATGATGAATTCTTCCGATTGCCTTTGTAATTTTTCTTGTTACGAAGGTTTCACCTCTTCTAGGTGATTCGTGATTAAATAGTATCCCATTAACACCAAATATATCGTAAGACTCTCGGTAGATTTTGTTAATCTCATGTGCAAATACTTTCGAAGAAGCGTAAGGACTTTTTGGGATTAGTGGTGATTCTTCGTTTAAACTAACCTTTTCTTTACCTCCAAACATTTCTGAACTAGAAGCTTGATAGTATTTGATTTTTTTATCTGAATTCTTGATTGTTTCTAGCAATGCCAGTGGGCCTATAGTGCTAGTTTGTGTTGTATAAAGTGGATTTTTAAAAGATACTGCAACATGTGATTGTGCCCCTAAGTTATAAATTTCATCAGGCTGAATCTGCGTTACCAAATTGGACAGAGAAGCAGAATCAAGAAGATCTGCGTAGTGTAGATGCAAACTATCAGTATCTATGAATTTCGAAATAATATTATCGATTCTAAGAGTGTTAATGGAAGATGAACGTCTAATTGTTCCGTGAACTTCGTATCCTTTATCGATTAAAAATTCAGATAGGTATGAACCATCTTGGCCAGTTATACCAGTAATTAGTGCTTTCATTTTAAATAGTATAGTTAGAAATATATTCTTATTTGATAATTTTTATTATTAGAAACTTAATCTATTCTTAATTTTATAAACAAATCTAAAATATCCGTTTGTGATTTTAGATAATTTTTTATTAATTCTTTCTATTCTTCTAAAGTAATTATAAGTTCTTTTTTCGACTTCTATTTCTACTTTATTCTTGAAGGATTGATTTTTACCTATTTTTTCTTCCCAATAAGTAAAGTCAATTTGTTTTAAATCATCAATTACAAGATTTTCTAAGAATTCTTCTAAAAGTTTATTCGTTATGTCATAAAAGTTGTCGACGTATAGAATTGGTAGCTTACTAAATTTATTGAGGCCTGTTTGCTTTTGAATTATTGGTATACATTCAAAATATAGTGCTTCCCAAACTCTGTGTGTGTCAATTCCGTTTCCTTCAGGGCATAAAATGAAATTTGATGACTTTAAATCTTGTTTATAAGATTGCAATTCATTGTTACTGTTTATTATTTTTGTCCAAGCGTATTTATCGAAATGAGTTTTTAAACCACTTCTAACTCTTATATTTGTATTATCTGCAAAACTAATGTAGAGCAGATTCTTTTTTCTCACACTATATCTACTTTCATCCAATTGAAAATGGTCTTCAAGTGAGAGGTTCTTTGCGTAACCATTTGAAATACCCAGCGGTATTGGGTGTAATTTCTCATCATCGCAGTCAACATTTATTGAATACCAGTCCGTAAATTGGTGTGGGAGCTTTTTCAATTCTCGTACTGAAATATTATCGTCGGTTTGATTCGTAATTAAAGTCAAATTAGTAAGATTTGTTTCTTTAATGTAATGAAATAAAAGGTTTATTGAACTATTTACACAGAATATAGAGGAACCATTACTTATTTTTATATTATTTCTTTGATAACTGATATGTGATTTGTTCTTATAAAGAATCTCAATTTCACTAGGTTTTAAACTATAGAATTGTTCTTTTGTTAAAACTTCTGAAAACACAAAATCTGCGAATCTGGCGAATTTGTAACTATTAATTTCGTTTATCTTCAATGTAAAATTCCCACATTAAAAACTATATTAATTTAATATATTTAAATGAGGGAAAAGGTAACAAAATTAAAATATTAATATTCGGATCTAATGGGTTAGTGGGTTCCAATTTAGTTAAAATTTTATCAAATTCTGATACAGTCAGCGAAGTCGTACCCTCCTCAAGAAATGAAACTAACTTATTTTCTTTTGATGAAACTTCAAAAACTATTAATACCTCCAAACCAGACTTAATTATTAATGCTGCTGCAAAGGTTGGAGGAATTCTAGCTAATGATACCTATAGAGCTGATTTTATTCTTGAGAATCTAAAGATAAATATTAATATCCTAGAGTCAATTGTTAAATATCCTCAAATTAAACTCATTAACTTAGGTAGTAGTTGCATTTATCCTTTAAATGCAGAAGTACCTACTAAAGAAGAAAGTTTCATGACTGGAAAACTTGAACCGACCAACTCTCCATATGCAATGGCAAAAATAGCAGCAATTGAAATGGGAAATGCACTTAAAAATCAATACGGACATGAGATTATTAATTTAATGCCTACAAATCTATATGGCCCAAAAGATAATTTTGATTTGAAAAGCAGCCATGTTATTCCCGGATTATTGACTAAATTCCATAAAGCAATCGTCGAAAAAAAAAGCAGTATTGAAATTTGGGGATCAGGTAAACCAAAAAGAGAGTTTCTATATGTTGACGATCTTGCCCGTGCAATTGAATTTTTACTAGATATTGAATGGAAGTATGATTTACTAAATATCGGTAGTGGAGATGAAATTACAATCAAAGAACTGGCTTTGTTAATAAAAAAAATTACTAATTATGAGGGGGAAATAAAATTTGATAATTCCAAACCGGATGGAAATCCAAGAAAATTATTAGATTCTCAGAAAATAAAATCCTTAGGTTGGGAGCCCTCTACTTCTTTAACTAATGGACTTGAATTAACATACGATTGGTTCAAAAAAAATAACTCAATCTTTTAAGGACAAAAAACTTCCAATAAAAAAATAATAATTTAATGGGAACTGCACACCCTCCATGGTTACATCAAAAAAGGAGGCGAGTAAAAGTGGAATCATAAAAATAGCTAGTCTGTAATCTGAATTTTTGTTTTTCCACTCTTTAATAAAGTAATAATGGAGACTCAAAATCATTATTAAAAGGGGAATTCCTCCTCTTGCGTAGACATTAAAGAAATAATTATGAATATTTTCATTCATTCCATCTGCGCCAAGTCTTCCGGGTTCAGAAAGGTCGGTCATCACAGGCAAAATATTACTATAACCATATCCAAAAATTAACTTATTTTCATTTCTCATATCAATAAGTAAGTCTTGCCAAATATCCAGTCGCCAGTTGAGAGTTCCATCTGTTGATTTAAGAATACCTTCATCAAAATATAGTGAAAAAATAACGCCACTATAGTTTCTTCGATCAAGTAAATCTTCAAGATTGTCTTGTAGTACTTCAGCTCCAGTTCGTTCTAATTCTGCATTAATTAATGGGTTAGATTTTTCAAAAGTAAGGTTACCATATATATTTAGGGTGGAAACTACAAACATTACTACTCCAAATACCGCATATATAGAAGATTTCAAAATATACTTAGTCAAATCTCTTCTAAAGTAAATTATTTCCATAGTTAAAAAAAGAAATAAAGCCACAAATCCTCCTCTACTTAAATATAAGAGTATCGGTAAGAAAATTGGTATCACCACAAAAAGAGAAATATGAATACTTTTTTCTCTGTGGAATGTATTGAAATAAAAAATAACGACAAGTAAAACCATTAAAACATCTGAAGCTTTAATAAATTCAAACTTATCAGAATTATTTATAAAAAAATTAATTAGGAATTTCGGATAGATGCTTGCGCCAAAGAAATAAGAAATGGGAATTAGAACTGGCAATAAAAGCCATAATTTTTGAATATTTTTATTTTTATGTGGAAAATAAAGACCAATATAATAGAACGAAATCATTCCAATAAATGATCCTGCTTTATAAGAATATGTGTTCAATAGGTTTGTAGAAGTAAAAATAAGTTGAAAAATAAAATAAAATAAAATAACACTTATAATTCGAGATTCTTTTTTTGAATCAGTTTTTAGAAAATATAAAGTTAGAGCAGCTAATAATAAAAACCCTAAAAGAACAATATATTCCCCAATACGATATCCAAATATTTGCAAACCAACAAATCCTCGAGTAAAAACTAGATTAAAAAATATTAAACTAAAAAATAGTGCGGCAAGAAAATTTTTAATTTTACTCATTTATATACAACTTCATAAGTGATAATGCCATTATTGTATTGTATTCAAAGCTTCTTGCAATTACTTGTCCTGAGCATAATTTTTCAGCGCTTTTTTAAAAAAGTATTTCTGACTGTTTTTATTTCTGGAGGAGATATTGTTTTCTGTATTTAGTAAATAGAGTGGATCTTTTATCTCAAATATTTTTTCGTTTTTTCTAATCAAATCTAGATACAATTTATAATCTTGTGAATAATAGTATTCCTCATCATAATTATTTAAAGACTTAAGTAATTTTTTTTCAATTGCAAGTGTGCCATGGATATATGGGTTTTTGTATTTAATAGCTAATTTTTTCGGAATCCATGAACTTAACCCTGGAATTATTTTGTTGTTTTGAGAATTAATTGCTCGTGAAGTGCAAACTTTAAATTCTTTTTTTTCAAGTACTTCTATTTGCTTCTCAAATCTTTTGGGCAGGCTTATATCATCAGAGTCTTGACGAAAAATATACTTTCCCTCAGATTTATTAACTAAAATATTTAATGATTTTGTCAAGCCTAAGTTTTGTTTATTAATGTATAGCTTAACTCTCTTATCTTTACAGTATTTTTGGATAACATTCAAAGAGTCGTCAGTAGAAGAGTCATCTAAAATTAAAAATTCAAAATTCGTATAAGTTTGACTAAGTATACTTTCAATTGCTTTTTCAAGATTATCTTCGTCATTATATACTGACATCACTACGCTTATTTTGTTTAACATTATTCTGTTAATTCCTTAAATTTCTCGAAATATTTTTCTGTACTCAATAAAGTTTCAATGTGTAGTGAATTACTACGAGATTGATTATTTACAATTTCCTCATGTTTCAACAACTTCAATTTTTTGAGTAAATCAATCTTGTCTCCTGATTTGAAAGCAAATGGATTATTTTCTGGAAAAAATTCAGATATACCACCACTTTTTGGATAAACAGAGTTTATTCCGAGTTTTGAAGCTTCTGAAAGAAGTGTTGGCTGACCTTCATATAACCTCGTATTGGTTATAACTGAATAAGATTTACTAATGAATGATATTACGTCATCGTTGCTTATTTGACCAAGGAAGACAATATTATTATTTTTATTTTTATTTTTTAGTTTATTTAATAAAGGCCCTTCACCAGCAATTAAAAGTTTTTTATCAAAATTCACAAGTAAATTATACGTGTCAATAAGGTCTTGAACTCCTTTTTCAAAAGATATGAGCCCAGCGTAAATAAGAAAACTTTTGGGTGGAAAGATGTTAGTTTGTATATCTAAATTTCTTTTAACATCTCCCATGGGGTTAACTAATTTGAATATATTTTCTGATCTAAAATTATGTTCTATCAAAAAGTTTTTTTGGAAATCAGTTAGCGTCACAATATTGCTTTCACGAAGTAATTTATAGTATCTTTTTGAGTAAATTATTAAAAAAATAGATTTTATATAAGAATCTTCAAAGTATTTATTAAATATTATATTTTTCTTTTTACTTAGCCCACAAGCACTGCAGATGTTTTCAGACTTCAAATGAGCGAACTTCGTAAAGTATCTTCCACAATCAAATCTATAATTATGTAGTTTGATAAAGAATTTTATATTTGATTTCTTTAAAATTTTGAAAATACCTAGAGATGATTTGAACCATGTATTGTGAATATAAACAATGTCAGGCTGAAATTGACTAATTTTATTTTCTATTTCTTTATTAACTTGTAAATTTATGCTTGTCACAAATCGGATTAATTCTAGTAAATAGTTATCGGTATTTTTATTTGAAAAGTACACAGTTTCAACTGTGTAATTCTTTTTTAACTCAGCTACTTCTTTTTCAACTGCAATATCTTCACCGCCAGTTATTCTATATTTTGTGTGAATAACAAGAATCTTTTTCATCAATAATAGATTACTGAGATAATTTTTATAAAAGAATAATTTAAACTTTTCTAACTTTTGAAGTAAGCATGAACCTAAATTTTTTGCTAGACATCATACACAATTCGTTTATTTTTAACTATATCTATCTGAATATGCCTATCTACCTTTTGAAAACTTGTTGGATCATGAGTTGAATTTATCACCGTAATATTTTTGTCTGTCAAAACATTTAAGATAAGAGATTTTGAATTCCTGTCAAGATTTGATGTAGATTCATCAAGAAGTAATATCTCGACATTAGATAAAATAGCTCTTATAAATCCGACTTTTTGCATTTGACCTGATGACAGTGACGTATTGCTAACTTTTTTTCTTAATAAATCATCGTCAATTTTGTCATCAAGCATAAATAATTCACATACTTCTAAGATTTTTTCTGTATCTATAGCCATCGTGTTCCCATAAAGTAAATTTTCTTTGAGGGTGGTCGATAAAATCAAAGGTGTAGGACCAATGTATCCTAATTTTTCCCTACCGATTTGAATGTTTCCTTTTTGTTGAACTAACATTCCTGATATTAAACCAAGTAAGGTACTTTTACCTGAACCATTCTGACCAGTTATAACAGTGTGTGTATTTTCTTTTATATTTAAATTCAAATTTTCAAATATATAGTTGTCAGCATTTCTATATCTAAAATCTACTGAGTTAATTGCAATTTCAACTCCGTTATTGTTTGGGTTGAATTTGTAATTATGTACCAGACTTGATTCTTCAGTATCAACAGCTTCTTTAAGCTTCTGAATATGAATTTGAGAATTTAGTACCTTACTAAAAGAACCAGCGATACCTCCCAACGATTGGAATAGTCTTAAAGTGATTACTAGATAATCCAGAGTTATAAAATTAAAGTTTCCAAAATAGGCTATTAACACTGAAAAAGTAAATACCGTAATAAAACTAGGAAAGTCAGCACTTAGGATACTAAAAAGATGATTTTTCAACTGTCCATCAGCAACCTGCTCTGATGTATCAGAGAATTTTTCTAGTTCGTCCTTATCTTTTTTTAAGATTTTTATTAAGTATAAGTTATCAATAACTTTTTGAATTTCTTCATCGGAAATCTTTTCAAACAAGAATGTTTTATGCATGTAATTTTTAGAACTTACTAATAATTTTTTTATTGGAATAATCAATATAATTATTCCTATTGAGAATGTAATAATTATTGGGGGGTTGCTAAACAAAAGATAAATAAAATAAACTGATGACTGTAGTAAAAAATTAAAGAAATTGGTTAATGCAGAATAAAAAAAGGAAACATGTGAAGTGATTTTATTTATATAAAAATATGCATCAGAAATTGAAAAATCTTTTTGTTTAAATATCTGACTCATTACAAACACTCTAAGATTTTTTTCTACTGTTACCTCCATTGTTTTCATTAAATATGTTTGGAGTATTTTTGATCCATAACGAAGAATTATTATGAGAGGTAAAATATAAATATTTTCTGTAATTAAATTGACAATAATTTCGATAAACTGAAAAGTTTCAAATTTACCAGTTAAGAACAAGGTGAAAGCCAAAATGATTAGTATGTCTAGTAAAACTGTCAGATTGGAGGTTAAGATAATTGAAAAGATTATTAATTTTTTATTAAGCGTTCCGGTAAGTTTTGATACATAAAAAACGTCTCTTAATATGTTTTTAAGCTGATTTATTCTATTTTTCATAACTTAGGTAAAGTATATTTGAAAAAATAATCAACTGGTTCTTTTTGTTTTAAATTTTATATCTTTAAATGCAAGAAGTATTAAAAGAAATAAGGTAACTGAAGCTACATAAGGGTATTGAACATTCTTTCCTTCATTGTTAAGCAATAAGAAATCAATTATTACTAACCTGCATTCTGGCATTGATGAATATTTTTTACTTATTTGACTACTGTCAAAACAAAACTCTGTATTTCGTTTCTGATCAACAGTTAAGGGGAAATTGATTTTTGGATGATTGCATTCTGTGCTAATTTTTGTTTCATTTCCAGATGAGTGAAGTAAGTCGATAACTGGGTTTTCGAAAAAAATAAAATTATTAACACTACAAAAGGCAGAATATTGGTTTGATGTGACTAGATATTCTGAAAATTCTTGACTTATACTTTTTGGATGACCAGCAATAAAAAATATAGAGGGAATCCAAAAAATTATGATGAGAACTCTCAAAATTTTATAATTCTTAAGGATATTTAATAAAACAAATAAAAAAGCCATAGAAATTAGAAAACTGTAATAAAAAGTTTTATATGTATCTCCTAAAATAGGATTGTAATTATTTGAGGGAAATCCAAGTGAATTTAAATATAGTATAAATACACCTATAAAAGGCATTATATAAAATTTTCTATTTTCCTTATCTTTAAAGATAGAGCGAAACAATAAGCTATAAAAAAATACTGAAAAAATGGAAGAGAGAGTCTTTCTAATTATATTTAGATTCTTATCAAGTACATCGGCAAATGGGCCATTATATAAAATCTCTCTATCGCTGTTAATCAAGCCATCACCAGTTTTTCTGAATATATCTTTTCTATTTTCATAAAAATAATTCACATCATGATCATAAAACTGATTATAAAAATCTCCGAATGAATCCAAGATTGTTGAATTAATAACAGAATCAGAATGTATATTCTCACTCGTATCTGTTTCAGATTCCGAATAAAAATAAGGGCTATTAAATACAGTTTTGAAATTTAACTTATAGATTGAACTTATTTCAGCTCTGTTGTCATATTTCTCATCATAATCTCTATCAAAAAGGGTATTCTGAGTAATTGAATAATTTTCATATTGAATCAGCAATAAAAAAGAAAAGAATACAAGAAACAAGCTAACTAATTTTTTTGGATTAATTTTTCTTATATCAGCAAAATATGCAATGACTATATAGGTTATAGCCATTCCAGCGATTGAGCCTTTTGAATTAATAATTAGCAACAAAAAAGGGAACGCAAAATAAACATTGATTAAATTATTATCTTTTCTATATTTTTCTGCAAAATATAAAATCCATGGAAAAAAAGAAAAAGCCAAGATTTCTGGTTTCATTACAGCTCTTATAAGCATCGATTGAGGAAAAAAATTAAATAAAGATAGGGCTAAAAAAATTAAATTATCATCAAAATTAAGGAGCTTAAATAGCTTATAGATACCATATAAACCCAGCAAATAAAAAATAAGATTAGTATTTTGGATTGAATAACTTAAAATTAAATCCAAAGAATTTTCTTCGATATAAACTAGATTTCTTTTAAAAACAGCGGCAACTATAAAGTAATAAAGGGTTCCCTGACCGTAACTAATACTTACATCTGCTCCAAGAAAGTAGTTTAGATAGTCGTAATATTTATTAAAGTCTGCATTTTTTGTAGCGATATAATAAAAATTAACCCATACCGAAGTAATAAATATTGTAAATATTGTAAATAACAGATTTAATATTCTTAATTTATTACTTTTAACAAACAACATGTATCCTTATTCTATTATTCAAAAGTTACAACAACTCAAAATATTAATTAAATGTCATTAGTAAAAAAATGCGGTAACATTTTTATATGAAAGAAATTAATCTAATTCATTACACAAAACTTAAAGAGCGACTTCCTGTTATTTTAAATGAATTTAATAAGTCGGAATTTAAAATTAATGTAATAAGTCAACATGACAAAGAAGTTCTTACCAAAGACGAACTGAAGAATTTTGATACTGACTATATTTCACCTGGAGAAATATCATGCTTTATGAAGCACTTAAGGGTATATAAAAATCTTCTTGAAACTTCGGATGAGGAATTTTCTATAGTGATTGAAGATGATATTCTATTAGAAAATAATTTCGATTCTAAACTTTCTAAACTATTAAAACGATTACCTAAAGATTTTGATTTTGTCATTTTTGGTTCAAGCAAATTAAATATGCATATTCCTAGATCAAAGAGAATTCCATTTAAAAGCATGTATAAAAAAACAAATTATCCGACTACTTGGGGTGGTAATGGTATGACAAAAACTACAGATTCGTATGTAGTTTCTAAATCTGGTGCACAAAAAGTACTAGCTCAAGCTGAAAAATTGGATATTTTAGATGATGCACTTGATTTTTGGTTAAACCAGACAGCTCGGAGTCTTAGTCTTAATGGATATTGGTATGAACCAACAATTACGAAATATAATCCAAGTTTTGAGTCGAATTTAGCTACTCAGTACAGAGATGTCCCTAGCAAGAATAAATAATCCTATTTAATAATAATTTCATGATGAGTAAGTAATCAAATTTTAATCTGTAAAATGGGGTTAATGCTAAAACAATTTATTATTAAATTATTTTCGTTTTTTAAATTATCTATCATAAATTCAGAGAAATTAACTAAAATTGACATCGAAGGTAAAAAAGCTCGTCACGAAGTTGAGAAATTAAATTTTATTTTCTTAAATGAAAGGATTCTCAATCCATCAAAATTATATAGTCATGTGGAAAAATCACAGTCACAGATTTTTCAAGATCTATTTGTTTTAAATGAATTAAATTTTAAAGAGAGTGGATTTTTTATAGAAATAGGTGCAGCTGATGGAAAAAATCTTTCAAATACTTATATGCTAGAAAAATATTTTAACTGGGATGGACTGATTGTTGAGCCTGCAAGAGTTTGGGCTGAGGATATAAAAAAAAATAGAAATTGTGATATATCATTTGACTGTGTTTTTAGAGAGTCAAATTTATCAATACAATTTAATGAGACTGAAAAACCAGAATTTTCAAGGGCTAGTTTTAATTTTGAAATTTCAGAAGATTCACATGAGGACCTTAGGAAAAATAATAATACATTTTATGAATTGAAAACTATTTCTATGAACGATTTATTTACAAAGTTTAAAATTTCTCAAAATATTGACTATCTCTCAATAGATACCGAAGGTGCCGAATACGAAATATTGAATTCATTTAGTTTTGATAAATACAATATTTCAATTATTACAGTTGAGCATAATTTTACAGCAAATAGAGAAAGGATACATTCCTTACTTACCTCTTATGGCTACCAAAGGGTTCTAAAGAATTTCTCAAAATTTGATGACTGGTATATTAAAAATTCCTGAAATTCATATTATCTTCTTCAACAAAATATAAGCATGATTAATTTCTTCTATTTGATAATGTGTTAAAAAATTATCTAAATTTTTAATATCATGATTGAGATCGCTAGATCCAAGAAATATGTATTTTGAATTCAGTTTTAATATTTCAGAAGTTATGTTTTTTATTTCTATGCTTATTACTACAACTATATCAATATTTATTTTTTCTAACTCAAGATCATTTATATCTTCATAGATTTTAAACTTTTTTAGGTTGGATTGATATTTTTCAACACTTTCTCTCGTGATTTGAGAAAAATTATCAATGCCTATTAATAAACTATCATTATAAATAAGGCTTAAATATTGATGAAAATTTGTTATTCCACATGGAAAATCTAAAACATAATTAGAACCAATTTCTTTGGATTCATACAAATCGAATATCTTACTTAATACAAATATATTTGGTGGGAATAAGTGAAACGAATCTAAAAGTTTTTTGCTTATTGTCGAATTAAGACAGATATAGTAATCGTTATTAAAGAAGCTATTCAATTCGTAAAAGAAAAATGTTGAATTTCCTGATATATTTTTTAGATGATGAGATTCATCAAACGATTTACTAGAAACAGTTTTGATACTTTTAATATTTAAATTTTTTGGATATTTTAATTTTTTATAGTGTCCATAAGTTCTTGATATTTCCTTTATAAAATTATCAAATCTGTAAGTTTTTAAAAATATGTCATAACTTAAAAATTTATAGCGATTGAATTTTAATAAATTCGTAAAAAATAGATAAGCGTATTTTATAAATCTCTTATTTTTCACAGGGGTTCATCCATTTGTTCTTCAAACATTACATTAAAATCATTAAAACCTTTCGGCATGATAAATTTTTGTGCTTGGCTATAGGCAAATTCAATATTGGGTAACGCAGAGTCATAATTATCCATATTAAATAATGACTTTCTGTCCAGAATTTCTGGAGCGACTCCTACATTTGTTGAAATGATTGGTGTTTTAGTTAAAGCACATTCAAATATTGCTTGAGGTCCTCCTTCAAATCTAGAGGTTACTATGTATAAGTCTAAAGAATTATATAACTCATTTAATTTTTTATTTGAAGCCATCTCAAAATAAGTAAAATCTATATCATTTTCTATAAGCTTCGAAATAATATACTGTCTTCTCTTGCCAGCTAAAAGTACATGGAGATTCCCATGATTTAATTTGTAATCCTTCATTATTTCTATAAATCTATCGGGCCCTTTTGATAGTTTAGGAGATATTAGATCTGACCCTTCAGTATCCCTCTGAAATGAGCCAACTAGATATGCTTCAGAATCAATATCGTATTTAGCACGAATTGAATTTTTATCTTCAATTGGAAACCAAATATTCGGATTCACCCAAAAAGGAATAGAGTATATTTTTTTATCTGTAAGCTTTTTTACCTGTTCATAAGTGTTCATCGAAATTACATGGTATGCATTTACAAACTCATCTAAAGCCATAAATTCTTCAAGATCTTTTTGATCAAATTTATCTTCATCTATATGGTGAACTGAACAAATTACTTTTTTAGATGATAATTTTTTGTAGTTTCTTTTTTTCCATACCCATGGCGCGATTAGCCAAACAATATCAGATTGTGAATAGTATCTCGTATATGGGTTTTTACCTTGTATCCACTCTTCACGCATCCTGTCTAAAATCCAACCTTCGCCAACTTTATTTATGAAGACTTTAAAAAAATTATTCTCTTCCATAGGTTTAAATATTAGTAGAAACAGATAACTGTTTTTTTTAATAATTAAATTTTCAAATATTGATAAATTCTTCCAAAAATATTGCTGATTTAAGATTACAGGTTAATATTCGCTCGTAGTTTGACTATTTTCTTATATAATTAAAACGGAAGTAATTCTTAATCATGAATAAATATAAAAATTGAAAGTTGTTATAACTGGTGCATCTGGTCAAGATGGCATGTTTATAATTGATAATCTTCTCAATAATTCTAAATCACAAATTTATGCCTGTACTAGAAATATTAAGAATTTTGACTTTAACAAACTCCATTTTTTAAATAATAATTCAGATTTTGAGAGAATTACGTTAGTAGACATAAATTTTCAAAATTTTGAAGAAGTTTATAAATTTTTTAAAGATACTAAACCTCATCATGTATTCAATATGATGGGTCCTAGCTCTGTGTCAAAATTTATCCAAAATCCAGATTCCATGATGGAATCAACTTTAAATAGCCATAAAAATATTACGGATTCGCTCATTAAAACAAGAAATTTCTGTAATTTTTATCAAGCATCTTCATCTGAAATGTATGGATATGATTCAGATTCTGCATTTGACGAGTCTTCTGATTTCAAGCCAAACTCTACATACGCCAAAGCTAAACAAATAGTTCATTCAAAATCACTCAAATATGAAAAAGAATATGACTGGAATATAGTTTCAGGAATAATGTTTAACCATGAATCAGAGTTTCGTAATTCTAATTTTTTAATTATGAAATTAGTTGAAAAAATAATTGAAATAAAAGGAAATCAAAATACAAAGTTTGAATTTCCTAATCTTGAAATTTCCAGGGACTGGTCCTATGCGGGAGATATCTCTGATGCAGTAATTAATTTGACACTAAATGATTTCACAGGGCCTTTTGTAATTGGTTCAGGAAAGGCTGTGACCCTTAAAGAGATAATGCTATATATGTTTGATAAGATTAATTCTAATTATGAAGATCATGTGTTAGTGAATCCAGATAATGAACGATTAGGGGAACCATTAAAAGTTGTCAGTAATCCTGAAAAAATAAAAAAAAGTATTAATTGGGAGTCAAGACTAAGTATTTTTGAGGTTCTTGACAAAATGTATGCATATAAAACAACAAAAAGTATTTAAATTAACATAGAAATTAATTTTTTTAATAGTTCTTTGTCCCTGATATATGAAGAATTTTCAATTAAAGTATGCCAGTCTGAAATCTTATAATCTGTAGAAAAAGTCATATCTCCAATAAAAACAATGAGGAATGCACTTTCCTCCTTTTTAAATTTATTAAAGTTTTTTATTTTACGATTTGCTTCATCGATAATAAAGGGAGCGTTCCTATTAAGAATTTTTTGTAATTCCATAGCTTTTTTTTCATCTTCTCCTTCAAGTTTATTTGGATAAAGAATCAAATTTTCAAGATTATTATTAAATTTAACAAGTGAGTTAATACAAACATTTAAATATTCCATTCACATATTTTATAAGAAGTAATTTAATCTTTTGAATTATTTAAAATTTTTCATCTAAAAGGTAGTGAAATTATATGGAAAGTGTGATAAAAATGTCTGAAAATTATGAATATAGATTATTAACAATAGTGAAATAAATATATTGTAAATCTTAATATTCATGATCTTTAATTTTTCAAAATATATTGATGAAACAAAAATGACTAGGTGAAACCCCTGGATAATATAAGTTGCCTTAATGGTATCTCCCGTTTCAACTGGGAAAGATATTGCGAAAAGAAGATACCCTAAAAAACTACTTACGATAGCTAAATTACAGTACCTTATTAAAAAACTTTGAGAATATTTTTTGAATGACAAAAAATAAAGAACACAAATTATAGTAAAAGTAAAAATAGAAATTATATTTACTCTCGCAAAATAATCTCCTATTGCTAATTGGTTTCTTCCAATGTCCAGATATCCAGAAGTAAATGAAAAATAACCCCAGTAATCACCCCATAAGTCTGAATAAAGTATGGAAAAAAACTGATTATCTAAATGTGGTCTTATTGGTTTAAAAAATAAATATTTAAAATTTTCGAATGTAGGAATATAAAATGAAATAGGCTGATTATAAAAAGAAAAACTAGTTCTTTCGGTGTTAAAAGCTGTGAAGCTGCCTGCTTTTAAATACAAATTAATATAGAACCAACCAGATAGGAGAAAACCTATTACTGAGCTTGGAATCCAGATTTTTAAATATTCTTTTTTATCATTAATTTGAGAGGTGAAAAGCATAATAATTATTGGGAGAAAAAGAAAAAATGCCCATTGTCTGCTTAATGCAAGGCATCCAATTACTAGGCCGAAGTAGATAGTTCTTTTAAAATTAAATTTATAATTAGATTTTTCCATTTTCAGAATTAAATATAAAAAGATACTTAGAAAAAATAAAATATAACTTTCGCCTCTGATCATCGAAATTGTTCGATAATTGACGGCTAACAGAGATACCATAATTAAATAACTTGTGTTGAAAATTTTCTTTGAGTTATTAAAAAGTTTTAGTGTAAAAATGTTTATTGCAATCGTTGCAATGTACATTATGGATTGAAAAATTTGTGTGGCTGTGCCATAAATAGGCCGACAAGCTTGAAGAATGTTCTCAGATTCAATAATATTTCTACAGATAATCTGAAAAAATGAGGGAGCTAAATAAG
>Ga0222719_10001104_pt1 | contig 26820 bp, 18 predicted proteins | sample C33_34DmetaG_FD_165039 | JGI IMG/M metagenome (GOLD analysis project Ga0222719, IMG submission 165039) | Estuarine water microbial communities from San Francisco Bay, California, United States - C33_34D | ecosystem: Environmental > Aquatic > Marine > Unclassified | place: USA: California...
TGATATTAGTGATAGTTTAATTGGTTTATCTAGTGGTGCTACCGGAGTACCAACAAATGACAGTGGTCTTTTAATTACTCGCGGTAATGAATCATCTGTGTTTATGGGTTGGGATGAACAATTAGATAAATTTGTATTAAAAACAACAAACAATAATAGTACTATGGCTGGGGCATTGGCATTTACTGGAACAAATACTATTTCAACTAATTTGGAAATACCAAATAATGGTAGCATTGGATCATTGACTGAACCAAATGCATTATCAATATCTGCGTTTGGAGATATTTCTATAAATACTACTACTGACTCTACATCTAAAAACACTGGTGCTTTAAAAATAGCTGGTGGTGCAGGTATAGAAAAGAATCTTAATATAGGTGAAAATTTATATTTAAAGAAAGACGGAGCAATAATATCTATTGGTGAACATAATGACTTTACTATCACACACGATGGTCTAAACGGTGCAACAATTCAGGCCAGTCCATTAAATATTAATTCACTATCAGCATCAACTTATTCAACTGTTGCTGGAGAATTAACAATTAATGGTGCAGACGGAATTAATATACAGGCTAATGCAGGTAAAATACATGTAGATACAACAGATGCAGTTGATATAAGTGCTGGTACATTCAGCATTGACGCAACAAGTACAATCGATATTGACGCTACTAGTACTATAGCAATTAATTCAACAGGTGGGGACATTAATGTTGGTAATAACAATGATAGTCAAAATATTAATATTGGCAGTAGTGCATCTGCTAGAACAATACAAATTGGTAATAGTTCATCTACAGCAGTTAGTGTTGATGCAAACGCGATAAACTTAACATCAGTAGATGAAATATTATTGACAGATGGTACAAGCGTAATTAAGATGGATGGATCCGGAGCAACTGATATTAGTGGAGTAACATTAGACTTTAAAGTAGCTAATAATAAAATAATGATGGACACAACTGGTACTAATATTTCTGGAACAACTGAGATGAATGACACATTAACAATTAGTAAATCAACTGGTAAAGGACTTCACGTTATAGCAGATGCATCTTTTGATAATATTGTTACTGTTGGTGAAAATATGGTAGTAGATGATATATATATTGGTCGTGGTGCCCATGCACAACCCGATGCGTTTGGTTCATATGGTATGAAAAATACAGCAATGGGTTACGATTCACTTAAACAAAATATAGCTGGTGATAATAATACATCATTAGGATATAATACATTAAGATCTAACATATATGGTTTTGGAAACACAGCTGTAGGGTCTGATGCATTAACTGCAGCTGGAGTTGCAATAACCAATAGTAATAATACTGCAATTGGTTTCGAAGCAGGTATGAGCACAGTCGGTAATAATAATACTCTTATTGGTTCAGGTACTGATGCGTATCAAGGAATGCTTAACCAAATCAATAATTCTACAGCTATCGGTTATAATGCTAAGTTAACGGAGAGTAATCAAATCTTACTAGGAACATTAACTGAAACTGTTTATATTCCAGGTAAATTAGATACTGACTTAGATGCATCATTCGGCCAATCAGTATCTATTGGTGGTAAAATGACTATTGGTGCAGATAGTATAAATACAACCGATTTAAGTAATGATATTACACTATTTACAGACGCTAGCAATATTATTATTGGTGGTGCAAATACTAATTTGGTAATTGGTAATGGCACCGGACGTATAGAAACCGGGTATGTTACAGATACTGTGAATATTATTGGTGATATAGATGTAACAGGTACTGCTACATTTGGTGCACTTAATTTGGATATTTCTAATAACTTTATATTATTAAATAATAATGGTACAGAAACGGCATTCCCGGGTGCTGGAGTCAATGTACAATTGCTTCAGGATATGAGTGCTGGTTATATTCGAATTGCTACTGGATTAGATAAATTTGCGGTTCGCTTACCTAATATGGAAGGAGGTGTTGAACAATACATAGCAACCAAAGATACCAATAATGATTTCGCAGCTAATAAAATAGTAGCATTAGATGATGTATCATTAAACACCAACGTTAAAATTGGTGGTAATCTAGTAAACACTGGCACATTAGATGTTTCTGGTGTTACCAACTTTGAAACAGATGTTACATTTAATGGTGGATTAGTTGATTTCAGTACAGCAACTACACTCGGTAATTGGAATGGTCCTGTATATGATAGAACAGGTGCAACATTAATCATAGAAGATGATTCTGCACCTGCCCCTATTGTTCATGCTGATTTAGACGGTACTGTTACTACTACTGCACAGAATAGTATTACAACCATGACTGGTCTTACTGCAGTTGGAACAACGGCAATTGATACAACATTCTCTGGCCCAATTGTTGCAAATGAAGGTATTACATCTACTGGTAATATTACTATGACAAGCAAGTTTATAAAGCAATTCTAAGTTTATTTTAAAAATAATTAATAATTAATAAATAATTTTAATACTATAAATATTTATTAATTCGAGTTTACTTATTGTAGAACATATTATAATATATTAAATATATATATCATGTCAATTGCTACATTAAAACGTAAAACATTTGCAAAATATAATAATTCTAGTGTCCAAAACAATGAGGGATTTTCAATTAATGGATTGTACCGTAACCAAGGATATGTAGGACAAACATCCCTTTCTAGATCACTTAATCGAACCCTGATGAAAGGTAATACGCCACGAGGACATGGTGGGTGTTGTGGAACATATGACACATCACATATAATTAAACCTAGCTGTTTTGAAGATAATAAATCTATTAAAAAATCAGTAATGAGTTCTAGCAATAGAATAAAATCAAAACTGAATAGTCCATTATATAACGAAGTTAAACCTATTAGCACACCTGATGTATTTAGCCAATGGAATTATATATTAAAGAAAAAATATTGTCTTACTAAAAACATGTGTACTTCTATACCTAATGTACCATCTTCATGTGTACAATGTGTGAATAAGGATGGATATGTTAAGAAAACTATACACCAAACACATACAAAACCTGAATATATGTATTTATCATTACCATATAACGATTACATTCAACGTATTAAATCTAATGCAATGACTGATGATATTACATATGTACCTGTTAGAACAACTAGAGGTGATCCATATATACGAACTACATGATTTCACTACTCTCTTATTAAATATTTTACACACATCAAACTGTTAAAACTATACTCTATTAAATAATTAACAAATTTTGTATATAAAATTTGTTTTTTTTCATATTCTTTATTAATTTTTATTTCTTTTATTATTACTATTGTGTACCGAGTATTTTTATTTAACACATATATAGTTGCTGTACCAACTATCGTATTTATATTTTCGTTAACTATCACAAAAATGTAATGATCATCGTCTAATTTTTCGAATAATTTGTCTTCGGTTAACTCATTGATCATATCAATATTTGTATTAGATAATAAATTCATTAAATTATAATAGGAATATTTCAAATCAGCATGTTGTAATCTTCGAAAATATAAAGGTATTCCTCTTAAAAAAAACATATTTAAATTATGCTGACATAAAATTGATATATTTGATGTTTATTAAAAACATAATAAACATCAGGTTATTAAATTAATTATGGAATCAAGCAAAAAACCTATTTTGAAAATTAAACAAACAAATGAAGATGAAATTACTCTTATTACACAATATATTAATACATTTAATGAAAAAGAGTTACATGGTTATAATATAGCAAAAGAACATCTCGGTATGTCATTTCAAATTGAAAAAAGTATAGGTTTTATTAATTGGAAAAATAAAATTAATCCTTTATAAATTGTTAAGTTTACTATTTTTGAATTCTTTATAACTCATCACCTGTTGTTGTAAATCATCTTCGGCTTTTAAATCATCTAATATGTCTGTCTTAAAATTATTCATTTTATATTTTTTATCTGGTAATGATATAAATGACATATTGCATATTTTTCCCATATGTATAAATTTATTTTTATATAATTCAGGACTTTGTTTAGATTTGTTATCTTTATCATTTAAATCATTCACCGAAGATACATTATTTTTTTTTACTTTTATAAAAACTGACATATCCAAATCATTCTTTTTAGATTTTACCTTTTTTGCTTCATTATTTTTATAATGTACTGTTAATAGTTTTGATTCACTATTTTTTGGAATATATTCATTATCTATAAAAAAGTCACGACACCTATATATTGTGCAATATTTCATACAAACCGCGTTTAATAATTTATTTGTCATTGAATTAGTATCACAATAATAGTTGAAACATAATTTATATGGATCATAATACATTATCACATTCCCTCGTGGCGTAAATTCATATAGTATTCTTCTTTTCCATTCTAATTGTACATTATTATTTACTGGTTCTAACTCTTTCTGTAATTTTTCTTTATCATAAAATATTTCACTTATATTTTCATTAAAATCGATATCTGTTAACTGATATGTATTTAAAAAATCACTACATAATCTATCTATGTAGGTATCTAATACTGATTTATTTATAACTATTTTGCGAGGTTTACCTATATATAAACATATATTATCACACAGCTTGTTACACAATATCATTATTTGTTCTTTTTTTTGAATCGCATAATTTAATGCGAATATCCCAGAAAAAAAATATAATGGCTTCATTATTATATTTTTATTATTATATTTTTATGCCCTTTTTTGTTAGTCCTTTATTTTGTATTTAACAATTCATTTTTTCTTAATTGCAATAATTCATTCATTTCCTTTTCTAGAAAAGGAACTTCAATACGTTGATAATTTTTATATAAGTTTTCCGGATGCATGCAAACTAAATACAACCCTGTTACCTTTTTATCATATTTATGTTCTAGAATGGTTTTATACATATTTAATTGTAAAGCATAATGCCAAAAATTGGTGTCAGGTAAATGTGAAATACATGGTGTCTTTGCAAATTTACCAAATTCCACTTCATGCTTAATTTCTTGACATCTCTTCCAATCATATATTAGAATTGTACCATCTGGATTTTCGAACACCATATCTATTGATCCTGATAATTTTAATTCTTCATAATATACCATCCATTCCGTTCTATACGGAACCAAATGGCTATAATCGTTTACAAAATTTTGGAAAAACGTATATTCTGCGCTATCATTTTTTACATCACATTGATTGTAATAACGTTCAATATCATTATGCATATTTGTGCCAGCCTGTGCTGCCTGATCTCTATTATCATCCCATTGCTTTTTTATTTCGTCACGTGTCATATTATAATACTTATATGATGGATTTGACCAATTTCGCGATTTCATCATCCTATCTATAATATTATCGGCATTAAATTGCTCAAAATGACGATGATTCCATGTCGTTACTGATGTATATCCTCCCCTATCCCCCAGTACCGTATAAATATGAGGACCTTCTTCAAATGTAATATCACTATCACGTTCATGAGAGTTTAATGTTGCTAGATAATTCATTGTACCCGGAACAGCCATGTTCATTTATTTTATATATTATAAAAAATAGGGAAAATAATCAATTTTATACAATAACATTTTATAATTCTAGATCTATTACATTTGTCACACTTTGTTTTATTAACAAATATATTTGATATCTTATTTTTTTACAGGTTTCTTCCGTGGTATTTTTATATCCACCCAATATTTTTTGATAATAATTTACATATTTATTTGTATAATCTTCATCCACATTAATTTTATCAACATGTTTGTTATACCAATGTGTTTTAAATTCTACAATAAATTGTTTATATATTTGTTTTAATTGAGTATCTATTTGATCTGTACTTATTTTTATCCATTCAGTTTTTCCATTTTCATCACTTTCATATATATAAATCATATTTGGTCTATTATCAAATGCTTTTATTGGTATAACTACTTCACTATTAAATGCATCTTTCCATAAGTTAACTACACCTATTATTAAATTATTAGAATAAACTGCCTCTAAATGCTTATATACATTTGATAATATATATGTATTTATCCAGTCATTAAATAGAATTTTGGGTTGTATCTCTTTTGGACGATTATTTAACCATTCTAATATATTTATCTTACGCCGCTGTTGTAATCGTTGGCGTAAAACAACGTTTTCCTTTTCTATTTTATCTATTTTATATGATAATTCCTGTACTAATCTAAACAAGTTTGGCAAAGATGGTATTATTTCTTCCATATCGGCTTCGTTTTCTTTTTCTTTAATAGACATATTTAAAAACTCACAGCATCTCACATGTCTATCATAATTATACTTATAAATATATTTTCGATTACATGTATTACACACATAAGACATTATTGAATTAATTTGTTTGATTATTTTACATTATTATATATTAATAACTATCAATTTTATAATGCTAATGATATTTAGTCAATCCCGAACAAGGGCACTTACTAGTTCTACTGGTAACCCTAATTTAAATAATAACAAACAAATTGTAAAATCAACACCACGCTCTTCTTTATTTAAAAATATGTATTCTGATTTATATCACACAACTAAGTGTAACAGTTGTGGTAAATAATATCTAAGTTTTATTATATAAAATGACAGATTATATGAAATATTTATTAGTTTTTATTATTTTTGTTTTTACTATGATTATTGGTATACATTTTCTAAAAACATTTAATATTGTTGAAGGGTTAGAAAATGAAGAAGTTACTATGCCTGCCGAAGAAGTCACTATGCCTGCCGAAGAAGTCACTATGCCTGCCGAAGAAGTCACTATGCCTGCCGAAGAAGTCACTATGCCTGCCGAAGAAGTCAACACGACATCGAATGAACCTAATGTAGAATCAAAAAATGAAGGAAAGCCAATTGCTGGACATTCACTAACTACTACACCAGTTACACCATATGTAACTACTACTATTTCAGTCGCACCCCCTGTTATACAATCACAGCCTAAACAAAATATACCTATTATGAAATTTGATCAATATAAACAGGAAATACCAGCCAAATCACAACCAGCTAACATAAAATCTAACAAAACAAATTCTAATACAGATAATAGTAAAAATATAGAAAGAACACCTATCAAAAAAAAGTCTTTTTAGATAAGATGTTAGTTTAGTTGAAATCGTTTATATAATTTATCCTTTTATATATTATATAAGTCATGAGTACATTTGAAAATTCGCAGTTATTTATGGAACCAACCACAGGACAATATGGAAATCATATGGTTATGACTAATGTACATAAACCAAATAAAACAAAATATATTAATATTGATACAAAATTTCGTGATGATTATGATTATAAACAACCAGCTAATTATCAAATTATATTGCCCGAACGTTTAAATGAAATTAAATCATTAAAAGTAACTAACGTTGAAATACCTATATCCTTTTATAACATTTCCAATAATATGGGTAATAATTATTTTAAAATTACAAATGGATCCACTGTTAATATTATTAAACTAGATGATAATCAATATAACGATGAAACTATATTAATTAATGAATTAAATACACTGTTAACTGCTCATAATGTAACTATTAGTGCAACTGTTCATAATAAATGTACAATAACTGCCAATAGTAATATTACTATAGACTTTGCTGTAGATAAAGATGGTAATACAGATAAATTTAACTTTAAGAATAAATTAGGATGGTGTATGGGATTTCGTAATTTATCATATGATTTGGTTGCAAATACACCTATAACTAGTGAATGTAATATAAATATTTCTGGTAATCGTTATTTATATTTAGCAATAGATGAATTTAACAAGGGTAATCAAAATAGTTTTGTAACACCACTATCATCATCTATGATTAATAAAAATATTATTTCTCGCATAGCTACTGATTTTAATACATACCCATATAAATCAATTCACCCAGCAAATTCTTCAACTGGACTATTAAGTGATACTAGAAGTTATACAGGTAAGGTTGATTTGCAAAAAATCCAGGTATCTTTATTAAATGAAATCGGTATACCGATCGAATTAAACGGACAGGATTTTTCTTTCTGTATTGAAGCAATATGCGAATAAAAAATTGATGAATTAATATAGAATTAATCCATAATATAAATTCTCTGTCTATCATAGTGATATGGATACTAATAATAAAATTAATGATAATACAATTAAATCTGTTGTATTATCATCGCACATAGAAGATTTTGCGTACAAACCTGATATAGATATTAGTGAACTGTCAAATGAACAGGTATTTGCCTATCATAAATTTAATAAGGGAGAAAATCTATTTATAACTGGACCAGGTGGTACTGGCAAAACACGACTTATTCAATATCTATTAAAATCTGCATCCGCTAATCAAAAAAGTATTCAAATATGTGCTATGACCGGATGTGCTGCTATATTGTTAAATTGTAATGCACGTACATTACATTCATGGAGTGGAATTAAATTAGCAAAAGGTACACATAAACAGGTAGTAGACTCTGTTATTCGAAATAAAAAGGCTGTCGCTCAATGGAGACGTACCAGATGTTTAATTCTAGATGAAGTTAGTATGTTATCTAAGAAAATATTTGATATTATTGAAGAAATTGCAAGAAAAACAAGGAAAATAGATAAACCATTTGGTGGAATGCAAATCGTATTTACAGGTGATTTTTATCAACTTCCTCCTGTTGGTAATCATGGTGATATCGATACATCTAAGTTTTGTTTTGAATCTAGCTTATGGAGGCAGGTGTTCCCTTCGAAAAGTCATATTGAATTAACTACTATATTTAGACAAACAGATGTTAAATACATTCGTATATTAAAGAATATTCGTATCGGTCAATTAACTACCGATGATATAGATGTTCTCAATAAATACTTAAAACGAACATATGATCCTGAACAACATAATAATTGTGTACCAACTAAATTATTTCCTTTGCGATCTAAGACCGATTATATAAATTCTATGATGTTTACAAAAATAAAAGAAAAGGAATATGTATTTAATACAATTCGAAAGAAAAATTGTTCTACAATTATGGAAACAGATAAACCATTATCATTAGCCGATCAACATAGGGCATCTAGTTTATCTGCTAATGAAATCGACCTAGAACTTGATCAATTAATTCATAACACACCATGTATTAATATATTACGATTAAAAATAGGTGCAGTTGTAATGTGTACAGTAAATTTAGATATGAATAATTCCATATGTAATGGTTCACAAGGAACGGTTATAGATATTAAGGAAACGGACAATGGAATAGTACCTATTGTATTATTTGCTAATGGCGTAATAAAAACTATACATCCTCATTATTGGCAATCTGAAGATTTTCCATCCCTAGCAATTGGACAATTTCCATTATGTTTAGCATGGGCATTAACAATTCATAAAATACAGGGTGCTACGTTAAATATGGCTGAAATTGATATAGGTCAAAATATATTTGAATACGGTCAAACATATGTAGCATTATCTAGAATTCAATCGTTAGATGGTTTATATTTATCAGAATTTAAACCTGAAAAAATACAAGCCAATCCTATTGTTCACCAATTTTATACTAATTTTCCAAAAATAGATATAGATTTAACAGAATTTAACAAACAACTCGATGATGATTTGACAGAAGAAACATATATAGATACATCCAATATTAAAAAGATTTCATTAATATAACTAAGTAATGTGTATGCTATTAGTAATATTGACCAAATAAAATACACTGTAATTGTATATAAATACTTAATATGTCTAGTTCATGGAAACAATATGGAGGTATTAGTAAACTCGATAAACTGAATACAATTAATGCAGGAACAGTAATTGCTGACCAATTTGTATCCAGATCTGCCAGACCAACCTATCAATATTTTAATGGTACTTTTGAAGTATCATTTGATTTTATTTCTGGAAGACACGTATTGCTGAATGATAGTATATATGCTGGTGGTAACATCACGTCTAATGGGTTTATATATAATAATAATAAACTTTTTTTTGGAGGTGATAGTAGTATTAATTATACATATGATAACAGAAAAGAATATCCAGTATTACCAATTCAAACTGATCATGCATTTATGTACGGTAATTCTGATAATATAGGTGTTAATGTAATCGATCCAACTGCTTCATTTAATATAAATGGCACTACTAATGCTGCTACTGATATTTTAACTGTCGAATCTAAAAATGATTATATTAGAAATATAATCGCACAAAATGTGAATCAAAGAGGTATTGTTATTGATGCCGATGATACTTCGAGTAATATATTTTTTTATACCAATGATGTAAGCACCAATGCTACAAATATACCAAGCGCATCTATTACATCAACTAATAGTGGTATTTTATCAAATTCTACACATTTACAATCTACTGTAACTGATGGTAATCTTCTATTTAATACTGATGGCATGGATATTACTACTAAGGGTAATGTTATTATTTCAAATGAAGGACATGTCCATACTGATATATCATTGGGATATTTATTAAATGCATCTGGGGGATCTTTTAAAATAGATGATGTATCTGGTAATATAGAATTTGATGTTTCTAACAATTTTAGTATAGATTGTTCAGGTACAGAAATGTTATTGGAAAATGCCAATAGTTACATTAAAACGACTTCTGATTTCACTTTATTATCAAAAGGCGTTGATGACAATACTAGTGGAACAATAATACTAGATTCTAGTTCTGGTAATATTAACTTATTTTCAAGAACAATTAATGCTACATCAACACAACGTGGAATTTCTAATGAATCTATTCATAACGAAACACTAGCTATATATGACAACTCTAATCAAGTTTTTTTAAAAAATGTATATAATGATGATACTATATTAACAGGTAATGCTGCTACATTTATTGGTGCTGATCTATCATCTAACACTTTTATTAATTTTAATCCTGCTGCAAATAAGTTAGGAGGTGCAATTGGTGGAGGTATGGCACCATATGATCCATTGCGGGCAATTACAATGTTTGGAACTACTAATACAGATGGTGTGTATACTCCATCTCAAAATATTGTATCTAGCACTAATTATGATAAATATTTATCTACTATTGGAATTAATACACATAAACCTCGTACAGAAGAATATATTTTAGATATCAATGGACCTACACATATAGGTAATGGTGAAATTCATGTTAAAGCTGAATGTAATTTCGAAATAAAACAAATTTCTCTTAGCCAAGTAAATAATAACTATTACGGGATTGCCGTCGGTAGCCCATCCACGGCTATTAGTGATAATGATACTAATATTGCTTCATATTCACAACAAATTTTATATAAAACAGCAGATGAACAATCATGGAAAATTAGTAATGTGTTTGACAATAATAATACACTCGATGATTTTTCTATTATTTTTAACGATATATACATGTATGATGAAAAATATGCTATTATTATTGGAAACAATACTACTGCTACTATTAATAATCCTTATATATTTGCAACTAATGATGGAGGTGTTACCTGGTATCGTGTACTATTAGATATTGCATTTAATCAACGTATATTACAGTCGGTTAGTATTAACCAATTATCTAATAATTATCGAATTATAATACAATATTCTACATTTGATAATAATTCATTTGGTGTATTATCGTTTGATATTACTAATCTCGAACAATTATTTTCTAGTTCAACTAATTATGTTATCAATATTTCCACTGTTAATGATAATAATGGTGGTATATATACTAATAACCTATCTGTTACTAATGGACAAAATATTATGGTTGGAAATGGTATATCAACGTTTAATGTCGATAGTCAATTATTTAATATTCCAGTTAATACGAATTATACCTATTATGATATTTATTGTTATAATGTTAATGAATGTATAGCTGTTGGTGACAATATTATATCTTACACAATTGATGGAGGAACTAACTGGAGTAATATAAATAATACTGATATTATTGATTCTAATAACGTAACACCATTTATAAAACTTAAATCCGTGTTTATATATGATTCATTTAATGCAGTTAGTGTTAGCGATGATGGTAAATTCTTATATTCTACTGCATGGAAAGATGGAATATGGAAATTAGTAAATGATAATTTATTGAATTCTTCTGGTATTAAAGATATACTTGTAGGATCTAATAATGATTTACGTAATATTTTTATGCCTGATGTTAATACGTTTATTATTTCTAATGTTATTACTAATTATTATGACGATACTAATGATAATAATAATGATATACTCGGTTATAGTAAAATAATACAGTGTTTTTTACCAAATTTATTCAATAGAAAAAATAATAATGTTGCTGATGTATCTGGTAATATGATAATTTCAGGAGATATTAAAGTATACGATGAAGGTGAACTACTTGTTAATACTATTGATAAATTAGATCAATATACAAATGATAACCGCAATACTATAGATATAGGTAAAAAAACAAATACTGTTAATATTGGCAATAACTTAATTAATATTGGTGTAGAAACTGCAGAACAGGTGAATATAGATGCATCATATATTACATTATCATCTGTTGAAGAAATGAAAATAACTGATGGAATGGCTTCATTACAATTAGATGGTAACGGGTATACCACATTATATGGAGCAACTGTATTTGATCTTAGTTGTACCGATAATATTATCATGAACACATCTAGTGGAACATCTATTAATATTGGAAATGTTAGCAATAATTTGTCTAATGTACATGTAAATATTGGTAATACTGATGCATCTGCTGTTACACTTGATGCTAGCTATATTTCTATGACATCTCTTAATCATACCGATCTTTCTGCATCTACTGTTGTTATAACTGGCGATGTTTCAATGAATAATCGTTTATTTGTAAACGATGATGTTTCATTAAATAGTAAATTATATGTGCACGGAGATTCATCATTTAATGGCAATATGGATGTGCAAGGTACAATTAGAGCAACTATTATTAATGATAATTATGTTGTAAACACACATGTTACTAATTATGAAGTTGTAATTACTGAAGATTTATCTTTATCTGGATCACTATGTATGGATGGTTCATTGAATGTTGGAGGGGATGCTTCATTGAATAGTCGGTTATTTGTCCTCGAAGATGTTTCATTCAATAGTAAATTCTATGTGGCTAATGATGTATCTATGGATAGCAACTTATATGTTACAAAACATGCACAGATTGATGGTTCATTGAACGTTGTTGGTGATGCTGCTATCGATACTCGATTGTTTGTAACCGGTGATGTTTCATTCAGCAGCAAATTATACGTAGATAATGATATTTCTACCAATGCCAATTTATATGTTACAAAACATACACTGATTGACGGTTCATTGAATGTCGTTGGTGATGTTGCTATTGATACTCGTTTGTTTGTGACTGATGATGCTTCATTCAGTAGCAAAATATATGTCGATAATGATATTTCTACCAATGCTAATCTATATGTTACGAAACATGCAAAGTTTGACGGTTCATTAAACGTTGTTGGTTATGCTGCTATTGATACTCGTTTGTTTGTATTCGGCGATGTTTCATTAAATAATAAATTATTTGTGAATAATGATATTTCTACTAATGCCAATTTATATGTTACGGAACATACAAAGATTGACGGTTCATTAAATGTTATTGGCGATGTTTCATTTAACAACAGATTATTCGTTACCGGAAATGTATATGCTGATAACATGGAAACTGTTAATAAAATGACAACCCCCATTATGTTAGTGACTAATGAACTAAATGTGCAAGGTACAATTAATACTATTAATCGAGACGATCTAGCTATATCATCTAAAACTATGGCATTAAATTTTGAAAGTCCATTTGATCTTAGTGGAGTTGGAATAATGTTTTATGAAGAGGCCACTGTTAATGGAAGTATTGTAGCTGACCCATCTGCTGGATATATAGTGATTGATAAAACTAGAGATAAATTTGCAGTAAAACTACCTAATTTAAATAATGGTACACAACATTACTTAGCAGTTAAAGACGAAAATGATGATTTGTCTGCCAATAATTTAGTTATTAATGAAGATATATCAGTTAAGAATAGACTGTTTGTGACGAATGATGCTTCATTCAGTAACAAATTATACGTGGATAATGATATTTCTACCAATGCTAATCTGTATGTTACCAAACATACACAGGTTGACGGTTCATTAAATGTTGTCGGCGATGCAGCCATTAATACTCGTTTGTTTGTGACGAATGATGCTTCACTCAGCAGCAAATTATATGTGGATAATGATATTTCTACCAATGCCAACTTATATGTTGCGAAACATACAAAGATTGATGGATCATTGAACGTTGTTGGTGATGTTGCCATTGATACTCGATTGTTTGTAGCCAATGATGTTTCATTCAGCAGCAAATTATATGTGGATAATGATATTTCTACCAATGCTAATCTATATGTTTCGAAACATGCAAAGGTTGACGGTTCATTGAATATTGTCGGTGATATTGCCATTGATAATCGTTTGTTCGTATCTAATGATGTTTCATTCAATAGTAAATTATACGTGGACAGTGATATTTCTACGAATGCCAACCTATATGTTGCGAAACATACAAAGGTCGATGGTTCATTGAATATTGTCGGTGATATTGCCATTGATAATCGTTTGTTCGTATCTAATGATGCTTCATTAAGCAGCAAATTATATGTGGATAATGATATTTCCACCAATGCAAACTTATATGTTTCGAAACATGCAAAGGTTGACGGTTCGTTGAACGTTGTTGGCGATGCTGCTATTGATACTCGTTTGTTCGTATCTAATGATGTTTCATTCAATAGTAAATTATACGTGGATAATGATATTTCTACCAATGCTAATCTATATGTTTCGAAACATGCAAAGGTTGATGGTTCATTGAACGTTGTTGGCGATGCTGCTATTGATACTCGTTTGTTTGTAACTGGTGATGTTTCATTAAATAGTAAATTATACGTGGATAATGATATTTCGACCAATTCCAATCTATATGTTACAAAACATGCACAGGTTGATGGTTCATTAAATGTTATTGGTGATGTTTCATTTAACAACAGATTATTCGTTACCGAAGATGTTTCATTTACACAAAATCTTAATATGGGTGGTAATATTGATTTACCTAACTATGATTCACATATTAATTTTAAAGATGGGGTTTCATTAACAGTGGATGAATGGAGTAATGGTACAGGTGATCGATTAAGAATTCTTAATGGTCATTTACAAATGGATTCTGGTAAGAAAATTTGGTTTAGAAATTCAAACACTGATATAGGATGCTTATATAATAATTCTAATGATTTAGATGTTTATGCAAAAAGTAAAATTAATTTAATTGGTAATGAAACGGGTATTGCATTTTTTACTGATACAACTACTACTGATTCTAATGAAAGAATGAGAATTGGAGTTAATGGTGATATTTCAATGATCAATAATTTATATGTTGCCGATGATGTTTCATTGGGCAGTCGATTATTTGTTACGGAAGATGTTTCCTTTAATGAAAAATTGTATGTTAAGGAACATACTAAGGTTGATGGATCATTAAACGTTGTTGGTGATGTGGCTATCAATAATCGTTTATTTGTAACAGATGATGTTTCCTTTAATAACGATTTTTATGTTCATGGAGATTCATCATTTAATGGAGATGTTGATATAATCGGTGTATTAAGAGCTACTGACATGACCAATAATTATGTTGTTAACACACATACTACTAACTATGAATTTGTTGTTACTACTGATATGTCAATGTCTGGGCAATTATATGTAGATGGTTCTATGAATGTAAGCGAAGATGTTTCATTAAATAAAAGATTATTTGTTACTGGAGATGCTACATTTAAAGAAGATATATTTGTTTCGAATACGATTAATGGTATTAAAATATGGCAGGGTCCAGGTGATGGGATAGTTAATAATCTATCTATTGGATCTAATGCATTATCTCAAAATTATTATAATGGAGCAAATGTTGGACAGTATAATACTGTTTATGGTAATGATTCTATGGTAGATAATACATTCGGTTCAGAAAATACATCAATTGGGTATGAAACATTATACGAAAATATTAATGGTAATCATAATACTGCAAATGGATACCAATCTTTATATACTAATACTACGGGTGATGGTAATACTGCGATCGGTTCTGGTGCATTACAACTTAATAGTACTGCTGGTGATAATACTGCAGTTGGATTAGCTGCATTAAATAAAACATTAGGTAAACAGAATACTGCGATCGGTTCTGGTGCTGGTGAAAAAAATACAGATGGTTCGTATAACACGTTTATTGGATGCGGTGCTGATATTGATACATTAAATAATGTATATGAATATTCTACTGCTATTGGTTACGAATCTACTATTACTGCATCGAATCAAATTATGATTGGTCGCACTACCGAAATGGCAGTAATACCTGGTAATTTACACGTAATTGGAGATATATCATATGACGGCAAATTATTTCTTCTCGGTGATGCATCTATGCATAGCAATTTATATGTTGGAAAGCATACTAGACTTGATGGTTCATTGAACGTGATCGGTGATGTTGATATTGACACCCGTTTGTTTGTATCTGGCGATGTTTCATTCAGCAACAAATTATACGTGGATAATGATATTTCTACAAATTCTAACCTATATGTTACAAAACATGCACAGGTTGACGGTTCATTGAATGTTATGGGTGACGCTGATATTGACACCCGTTTGTTTGTATCTGGCGATGTTTCATTCAGCAACAAATTATACGTAGCTGATGATATTTCTACCAATGCCAACTTATATGTTACGGAACATGCACAGGTTGATGGTTCGTTGAATGTTGTTGGTGATGCTGCTATTGATTCTCGTTTGTTTGTAACTGGTGATGCTGCTATTGATACGCGTTTGTTTGTAACTGGTGATGTTTCATTCAGCAACAAATTATACGTGGATAATGATATTTCGACCAATGCCAATCTATATGTTACAAAACATGCACAGGTTGACGGTTCATTGAATGTTGTTGGAGATGTAGCCATTGATGATCGTTTGTTCGTAACTAATGATGCAACTATTAATACATTAACGGTTGGTACAGGCGGGGGAAATCAATCTGGTAATGCAGTATTCGGTCTAAATGCATTAACATCAAACTCAACAGGCAACTGGAATACAGCGATCGGTAAAGATGCATTAACAACTAACAACGACGGCAATCATAATGTTGCGTCCGGATACGGTGCGTTATATACTAATAGTGGGGGATCCTCAAATGTTGCGGTCGGTAACCATGCATTAAGGCTTAACTCAACGGGCGACTCGAATACTGGAATTGGATACGATGCGTTAAGAAATAGTACTGGTTCTGGAAATACAGGAGTTGGATATGGTGCTGGGAAAGGTTCAGGTGTAGGTACATGTTTGTATAATACTTATCTGGGTTATAATGCCGATAGTCAAAGTAATGATTTGAGTAATTCTACAGCAATAGGTTACAATTCTACGATTACCAAATCAGACCAAATTGTATTAGGTAAGACAACTTCTCCACCTGAGGTTTATATTCCTGGTGATCTCGGCATAGGAACAACTAGTCCATTAACAGCACTCGATGTTTCAGGTGCAGGTGCAATTGGTATACCATGTGGTAATGATGATACGGACCGACCAACCGGTGCTAACCTACGTTTAGGACAACTCCGTTATAATATCATTAGCCATTCATTTGAAGGTTACCAAGGAGAATCTGGTAGCGAAGAATGGGCAGAATTAGGTGGTGGTGGTGCATTTCAACTTGATGGTACAACCGCCTTCTATAATGAAGGTAATGTTAAAATAGATGGAGCTATACAATCTGCTGGTCCGCTGCAAGAAACTAATAATCAATTAGTTTTTAGTGGTACAGATCTTGCTGATAATAATACTCAATATGAATTAGCTGCTATAAATACGTTTTACAGGGCTAATAATGCAACTACTACCGGTAATCCAGGAGGATTAGTATTTAAAACTAAGGCACCATCTTTGGGTTTAATTACTCAAATGACGATTGATGGTACTGGTAAAGTAAGAATAGGGGATGCCAGCGGTGACTTTGCTACTTATGGTGAAAAATTTTTAGTGAATGGAACCACCTATTTTACCGGAATGGGCACTTTTGGTAATTATCAGGATACTTACAGTCAGACAGCATTAAGATTAAGAGTATATGGTCTAGTTAATGCTAGTGAGTATGATGCATTATCTGATAAACGTTTGAAAACAAATATTTTACCTATAACAGATGCATTAGCTGTAATCAATAAAATAAATGGATATAATTACACATGGAAAAATGATAAATCTAACAAACCTCAATCTGGATTAATTGCACAGGAAGTCGAAGATGTTATACCTCATATAGTTAATACAGCCGATAAGGAATGTCCTGAAGGATTCAAGCCAAAAGCTATTAATTATAATGGTGTTTTACCTTATTTAATTGAATCTATAAAAACACTTACTAATGAGAATAACATGTTGAATGAAAAAATTAACAGTTTGGAAACAGATAATGCTAATGTAAAATCTGCTCTAAGTACGTGTGAACATAAATTGGAAAAACAAAATGAACTAATAGAAAAAATACTAAAAAAACTTGAATTATAATAAAATATAAATACCTATTTATTTGGTGTAATGCTATAACATTACATCAATAATATATTTAATATTCCCTTTATTAATGAGCTATTTATGCGGCTTCTAATTCGGCAGTTGTAATATCACATGAACAAGTGTTAACATTCATATGGGTTCTCTTTAAAGTACATTTGCATATTTTGTTCTTATTCTTCTTATTTTTTAAATCCTGCCATGTTAATGGAAGATATTGTACAGCACAGGAAGTTATATTATTTAAAACACGGTTTGGTCTATTATTAGTATTATTACATACTATAAATGATGGACATCCATTAACATCTCGTTCCATATCAAATATATTTTTTTTATTCGCGGGTGTTATCAAATTATAATTTATTGAATCATTATTTATATCGTTAATTATTTGATACTGCTTATATTCTAATATTTGTTGCGAACTTAATACAGCAGGTTGATGATTATCTATACCGGAACCACTATCAGTTCGTAAAATTTGTGCTATTTGTTTTCTTTTTAAATAATCACTTTGTGACATTTTACTTTATATATATTATGAGTATATATAATCTACTATAACCAAATTTTATATTAAATAATCAATTAATTATTGTAATTAAAAATATTACCAATAATGCTTATCATTTGACCAATTATTTGCTAAACTATTTGCTATAGCTGCTATTAATATTCCACATGATGCACCTACTGATAATTGACTTATTGTATGCTGTTTATATTTCCACCGTTGATTAAGGGTTAACACTGCTATTGTTAATTGTAATATTAATGTATTTACGTTATTGGAATATAAATATAAATATAATAATGAATAAAATACTGATTGTGAATGTGCCGACGGCATTCCATATTTTTGTACACCATTATATGGTTCTCCCATTATTGTTTTAGAACCTGATGGACGTAATTGTCTAATTGATAATTTTAATATACGATTTACTGCGCTATTAAAAAATAGAAAACTAGTATAAGTTGTTACATATATTGGCGATTCTAATGTTTCATTAACTGTGATATATAAACATATGAATGGACCTGTAAATCCAATTATATCTAATACCCATATACCTTTATTTATTAATATATTATCTCTGTTATAGTTCATTATATAGTATATTATATAATATATAAATTATTCAACAGTATTATTTAATTGTTCACATATTAATGAAAAAGACCAATCTGCGTTAATTAAGTCTACTTGGTTACCCCTATCAGTAATTAATCTAACCGACATTCTTTGTATATTTACTGGTCCAAAATAGCTACGTTCCTGTAACTGTAATGTACCACCAAACTCAACATATGAACTTCCATTTGGTAATTTATCAACTTTTAATGGTATCATTGCAAATACATTTGATACAAAGGGTCCATCACCATAACTACTCATAGCAACTGATGTTCCTATACTAGTTGACTGGTCATCGGCCGATGCCTGTACTGCAATTATTTGCTTTTCAGTTAATCCAGTAGTAGTGTTATATATTTTCTCTCCGGTTACTGGATCACATACAAAATCTGTGCGATTTGCATAAGATGGTAGTGGTATTGTAGTATCTGTATTTGTAATAGTAACTAAGCCATCAGTTAAATGATTTTGACTATAATCATCTAAGCAAATCATAAATTGTTGATATATATTTATACTTACTCCTACTTCACCTGTTATTGATAATATATTTCCACTTATCGAGGTTACTATGTCTGGTGCAGATAAATCATATAATGTATACTCTCGATATCCTAATATCCAACCGACTGTTGTATCCCAAGTTGTATTTTGTATACCAGATTTACCCGATGTACATGTAGCAAAACTGTCATTATCATAAAAAACTAAATCAAAATCACTGGTAGAATAAGAACGAATTACATTTAACGTTATTTCTATATAATATTCATCATTTTTTTCAATTATATTAAGGTGCGAACCAGTAATATCAGTTGTTGTTGTTACATGATCTGTTATTGCTTTATTAATTGCATCTAATAATGAAATTCTAGAATATATATTTGGAGGTATTGTTAAAATTATATTATTCAAATTTGTATTAGTTGCCACACCATCCTCGTATGCAATTATATGTATTTCATCGTTTATTCCAGTTTTTATTTCTAGCGAATTTACAACTGGTAATGGATCTGGAGATATAATTAAAACCTTTCGATCTGTATTTACTACATATGTATCTGTATTTACTGTACTACCTGTCCATTCCATATTTAATCCATTTGTTATTAAAGTTTCATCTACACCCAAATTATCATGCCATGTATTATCTCCATTATTTTCATGGAATTGAATACTATAATTAGTAGCCAATAGACTCTTGTTTATTTTTATATTAAACTCTATATTATATATACCATTACCTACTGTTGCTGTAAGTAATGTCCCTTCTAATATATGTAACCCAGATATTGGGTCTATATAATTCGCAAATACATTGTTTATATCGGTCTGAAACTCAAAATAATTAAAATAAGTCTTCGATTCTGTATTACCAAATGTAATATCAAATGGATCATCATATTCATTTCCATTTACTACTGGGGTTACTCCGTCCCACTTTGGCATAATTTTACATATATGTTGATTTACACCTATTATTATTGGTTTACCTCCCTGAATAGTTGAAGTATATGTTGAGAATAAATCAGTTAATATATTATTTCCATTTAATAATAACCCATTTATATTATCGAATAAGATACTACCAGTTAAATCCATTTCAAACATACCTTCATTGAAATTTTTATTGATATCTAAAAATAAATGAAAAGTATTATCACGAATGAATGCAATACTACCATCTGGCAATTCTGTTGAACCCACATCATATGTGGTCGTTGTATTTAATGCATCTATATTTTGCATACTTAAATTTATTGCATTCACATATTCACTAATATCATAATCCTTTTCTACCGGTGAATTTGGTATTGTTAATGTAATATTATTTATATTGGTTTGATTATATTTGGGAAGATTTGGTGTTAACGTTATATATGGAGAGGTTAGTATTCTAAAAGTGTTATTTTGGCCAATTGATTGAACCTCTCCACATATTGTATTCAAATCGTTTTCAATATTACTAAAACCAAAACAGGCATCATTATTGCCCTGTGTATTAACCCATAATGGCAATATGTTTACATCAGGATCTTCATGAAAAACCACTTGCAATTTAGGATTATTATTTATATTATTGTCTTTTATATTACGATTCAGTCGAATTACTAATTCAAATAGTGAACCTGTAAAATTGTCTCCATTCAAACTATCTATTTCTACACGGTTTAACGAAGAATTAATTAATCTATTATTATTATTTAAACTGGTATTCACCTTTGTTATTAAAGATTCTCTTGTAAATGTTCCGGTTTCTATTTCTACGTATATTGTTGAATATAATGTGGTTCCGGTGTAGCATTTTATATCTATTGTATTATTTTGGTCAGTTACTACAAATAATTTCTGTAATGATAATGAACTATATGTAACTGACTTTATTGTATTCGTATAATATTCGCTAGTTTGAAAACCTAAATAAGATGGTATTGATGCGTTTCTTTCAGAATAAGGTAAATATGGACTGGACCATCCTGGGAATTTTATATAATAACTACTTTCATTATAACTTTTTTTTATATCCGCATTTATAGTAACAAGACTATTAATACTATTATACACTAATTGGGTAGTCCCTATATCAGTATCTCCATTATTATCCTTGATTACCTGTATACTTTCATTGATTGATGCAGGTAAACTAGTTGTTGTATAATTTCCAGGCAATATTTCTATTTTTATATCATGAGTATCACTATGTATTCCTTGCGTTCGTCCTTTAAAATAGAAAAAATTATTTCCATATGCTTTTCCTATTATATACCATGTATATGGAATTTGTACTGAATATAGTCTTAATGATACTACATTTTTTAAAGGTTCTGATAAATTAAATGTAAATCCAGACGACATTGTTCTCTTATCTGGACGATATTGACTATTTATAGATATGGTTCTTTTTATTGTTTGCTTAAGTAATGGGTTTAATTTTCCTGTGGAATATGCTAAATCACGGGTATATCCTATTTCACGAGTAGAATCAGTAGTATTTTCCTTTACTATATCTAATGCTCCTCCTCCTCCTCCTGATGTTGGCGGTGCAGTTATTTCTTCTGCTTGTTCTGTTACTTCCTCGCGATATAACCTACCAAAATTTTCTTTAGCTTGTAATCGATAATTACTAGAATCAAAACCTTCTATCAAATCTTCATCTTCATCATCATCTTCATTTTCACTTGAATCAAAAAAATAATTATATATATCATTAAAGAATCGAGCCAATTTTAAAGATGATTTACTTGTCCCATTTTCATATTTATGTACCATCATTAATATTTTTGCTTCTAATTCTCTATCAGTTGGATTTACTAAATCCAATATATCATATAACTCATTATCTGTATAAGCACTAGGATCATATAATGATTTCTCAGGCAGATTTTTACTATTGTCCATTCTATTATATCATTACACATATTTTTATTATTATTTTATTAATTAAATATATTTGTTACTTTGAAAAACGAACTTTAAACATATTTCGAATAAATTCCACTAGATCTAATTTTTTATGGCATTTATATAACATGTCTATTGGAAATGATGTTAATCCCTGACCACGTTTCATATGACGATTCCCTGTAAAACATAGTATATCAAATACTCGCATTATTGTATCTTCTTCTACTGTCATTTCTTCTCTTCCTATTCGACATTTTCCCATAAATGAATATCTATTGTAATTACCATTTTCATATACTTGCCATTTATTTATCCAAGGTTTATTTAATATCAATCCTATTCCACATATTTTATTTGTATCATTATTCATTTCTAATACAAATAGTATTGCTTCATTTGGGATATTCATAGATACTGGACAGGGTGAACAATATATACAACCTATTTTTGGATTTAACTTCCTATAATTAGAATTTTCTTCCCATGTTGATGTGTTAAATCGTGATGTTAATATATAATGCCGTAAATTCTTTTTATAAGTATTTAAACCAGTTTGATATATCTGTTTCTTTGTTGGCACTATCGTAGATGTCATTTTGTTTTACATACTATTTTTATTATAAAACTTTTTCAATTTTTTCGGTTATTATTACACGATATTATATCGACAATATATAATATTATTAATTATGAAACCTTTAGATACTGATTATACTTCTAGTACGTCATCAAATGATAGTAATAATCAAGACATAAAGGTTGAATCTGTTGTTATTGATGTTAATAATTCCGAAAATATTGAATTGGGCAATATTCAAGAAGAACATAGTCTTATTACTTATACCAATAATCATTTTACACATGTTTCCAATAGTGAACTTCGTCGAATACGTAATTTAGAGAACACTACCCCTGATAGTCCTGATAGTTATGTTCGATGCGATAGTCCAATTACTATATCTAATTACGGTAGTCGGACTGGTAGTTCTAATAATAGTTCTAATAATAGCGATAATGATGATGATTATAATGATAATCAATTATCACCTAATAATTTAAAACATAATACTTTTTCTGCCACATTATCTGCTGAAAATTTACAACTATCTGCACAATATACAGGTAAACCACGCAGACAATCTAAATTCAAACAATTAGCTTATCAAGATGTTGAAAAAACATTAGATAAATATTATGATATGGAACTCGATAATAAATATTCTAGTGAATTGGATATACTTAGTACATTTATGAAAGGACAAAAAAACATTTATATTCAAGCTAAACATCTATCACAATGGAGACTAAATATGCTAATGATCCCTTCTCTAATTATTACATGTGCTATTACCATTTTATCACCACTAATTACTTGTAGCGATACTCATTCGTGGATTATATCCGGATTAAATGCTAGTGTTGGGTTCATACTTTCCATGATGAATTATTTAAAACTAGAATCTTCCACTACTATGTTTTTACAATTAGCTAATCATTATGATAAAATGGAAACCGCACTCGAAATATCTAACAGTAAAATAATTTTGATGGAAACTGAAGCGGAAAAAAGAACTTTGGTACTTAATCAAATTCAAGATATTGAGCAAAAAATGAATGAAATTAAAGCATTGAATAACGTATTACTACCTGCTGAAATTAAAAGTATTTTTCCTATTATTTGTCATGTTAATATTTTTTCATTTATTAAAAAACTAGAAAATCATCGACGGATTCTAATACTTAAATTTAAAGATATTAAAAATGAAATTCGATTTATTTTACATAAATGGGATAAAGAAGAACGTAAAATGAATAATTTGGGGAATACTATTGCGAGTAATAGACTAAAATCTAGAGAACAAAATAGGTTGAATTTTCTATGTGAAATTAAAGAAAAACTTAAAGTTGAATTATCTGAATATAAATGCGCATATAGCAATATGGATGAATTGTTTATACATGAAATTAAACGTGCTGAAACACTAACCAATCGATGTGGTATATGGCTTCTCTGTTTATGGAAAAATAATAATAATGTTAAACTAAAAAATATTAATCCACTATTAGATAAATATTTTCATTTTTTATTTTCTGATGATTGATATTATTAATGAGCTACAACTACCTTCCAGTACCATGGCATCTCATGAACTATCTTTAAGGATCCCAAATCTTCTAATTTTTTTTGTAATTTTGTTGAATATACACTATCTTTCCAATGAAATCGCATTAATACCCGTTTATGATATGGATCATTCTTTAATGGTACTTCACGCAGTTGTCTTATATGTCCTACATTCAAACTATTTATTTGTTCTATTATATATTCACGATTCGTATTCACATCCATTCGTGGTATGCAAATTGATGATGTCATGTCACTTATTTAGTTAGTAATTTTAATTAAGTAGAATATCAATTTTATGTTAGTTTATAAATCCAAATCCTAATATATTAAAAATATAAATAGTTTGAATTAATGTCTTTTACGAAATCCAATAATATTGATCATGATAATACTGAAAATTATCATACATATTTAGACACATCATGGATTCAAGATGAAACTAGATTACTCAATGTTGAAAACAGTCTTCATTGTGAACCACTTGATTCTATTCAAGGAATATTTATTTACATTAATCAACATAATTATATTGATAATATTTTTTGTGAAACTATTCCATTAACTTTAAATGAGAAAGATTCTTTTATATCATCATCCGCTTTAATTAAACTCATACAAACTAATAAAATTAGCACTCCTGTTTCCAAATATAAATTCTCTAATTTATTTTCGTTTTTTGTCGATATTGAACCTGACTCTGTTCTATCATTTTCAAAATTAGATGATGATGATGAACATATTACTCAATCTTCATCATTTAAAGAACAATTTATTACTGATTCTATTACTATACCACCTTCTATTTTCGTATTTCATAAAATTAATACACTATATTTTATTTATAACGAAACTAGTACTACTAAACGAAATACTACATTAAAATCTATATTAAAATCTAATAATACACTGCAAACTAATCATAAAACCAAAAAAAATGTACGTATTACCAATAAATTATTTAAAATTAATACTGATATTAAAAAGAATAATACCAGAAAAAAACGTTTATGATAATTTAATATTATAAACCCAATTAAAAAAAATAAATTTAATAAGATATGACTATATTAGATAATAAATACTATATAATTAGAAGAGGAGATTTTGCCATTAATGGCAACACTAAAATTTTTTATTCATTATTTTCTATTTGCCTATGCATTGAAGAATACATACAATTGAATTCTATTGAATGTTTTTATATTATGATTGGTTCTACTATTATATGGAGTATTATTGAATGCTTTTTACATTATTCTAATACACGTAACATAAAACCTATGTATATAACTAATTTTAATGGAAAAAAAATATATTTAAATAAAAACATTGGTATATTTTTACAAGGATTTCAAGAAGGAGGAGTTATTACTACTATTGGATTGTATTTCGGTGACCGATTATTTGAACCAAAATATTTTTAT
>Ga0222719_10001107_pt1 | contig 26743 bp, 42 predicted proteins | sample C33_34DmetaG_FD_165039 | JGI IMG/M metagenome (GOLD analysis project Ga0222719, IMG submission 165039) | Estuarine water microbial communities from San Francisco Bay, California, United States - C33_34D | ecosystem: Environmental > Aquatic > Marine > Unclassified | place: USA: California...
GCAAACAACATCAACACTGCTAGTGTCAATTGTCTCATTTGTATTTCCTTTGGTTGATTTGTTTTAATGTTTTCATTGGTTATAAAACACAATTATTTAAACATAACAATGGACGGGTTTGTGTTACAGAAATATTAAACTTTTGTTACAGGCCCATGAGGTCTCGGATCTCAGGATTGATCATGTCACGCCCCCACTGTGGTTGCATGGTGACCTTGACTTTACATTTGAGTCCCGGTATGGATTCCACCTGTTGCTGAACGTTCCTTATGATGTCGTCAGCGGCCGGACAGAACGCGGAGGTCAGGCTCATCAATATATGAACCCACTGTGACTCCGTAACCTTGACGTCATACACCAGTCCCAGGTTGTAGATGTCCACTGATATCTCTGGATCATAGACCTCTTTCAACTTCTCTGTGATCTTTGCTATGAACTGTTCCTGTGTGGGTGGATGTTCTTTTATGTCTGACAGGTCAGTCTTTAGGTGTGGATCCACGGTGGGGTTAGTCTGTGGTACCCATCCCGGAGGCATGTCCATCATTGTCGTGCTATCCCTATTATTCTGTTGATCAGTTCTCCCAGACCATTCTGCCTCTGCATTGTGAGTAGTTCCTTTATGCCTAGTGGTTCAAAACTGTCCACCGTGAGGTTCGCCACGGTACTCCGGTGCTCACCGTTGACAATGTCCGTGACCACCTTGGCTGTGCCCTTGGTTATGTGTGCGTCACCATCTACCTGGTACATCATCGTGCCGTCGTCCTTGGCACCACCTATGATCCACAGTTTCGAGGCGCAACCGTGTATGCGATTGTCCTCGGTCTTGGCCGCGTCAGGCAGGGGTTCGACCTCTTTCGCCTTGTCCACCAGGTACTGTAACCTGTCGTGTCCCTCCAGCATCCTGAGGTTGTCACCCATGTCCCTGATGCGATCCAGTATCATTTGTCCTTGTCCAACTTAAAGGGTAGGTTCTTGCCCGACAGTTCCTCGTCGGTGGCCTTGTAGCCTCGCTTCATCTGGAATCCATATCCCTGTCTGCCCAGTTCGTGTATCTTGGGATCGAACTGGCTGTCCCTTTCGGCCTCTCGCTCTCGGCGATCCTGCCACTTTGATTTCTTTTTGTCTTTTCTCATCGTGTTCTTTCATTATTTGTTCCTGAAGTATTTCTCCAGTTTGTTTGGCTCGTCTCGGTGTTTTCCCTCCGGATCGAGCGAATCTTTCTTTGTTGTTAATACAGGCCAACCTGCGGTCGACCATTTCCTGTTGAAGTCCAACCATTTCGCACCTTCACTGTCGGTGTCGGGTTTAATTGCGTCCTCTGGGCATTCGGGTTCACACACTCCACAGTCGATGCATTCGTCTGGGTTTATCACCAGCATGTTCTCGCCCTCGTAGAAGCAGTCCACAGGACAAACCTCCACGCAGTCTGTGTGCTTACACATTATACACTTGTCATTGACAGTGTATGTCATTATAACTTATTAAGTGATTCCAGTTTATCCTCTGCGTGTGCTAATGCTTCTAGTTTCTTTTCGGCAGTAATTACATAATCGATGTGCTCCGCCACACCCATTGGATTCGCTAGGAAAGTTCTTAGATCCGCTTTCGCAACTTCTATTTCACCTTGTAGTTTTTTGACTAATGCTTCTTTTATCATTGTTCTCCTTTATTAATACTGATTTTAAACTAGAAATTGGTATTTGTCAACTACCAGAAATATTTTCCTTGATAATCTAGTAGTTTTCTGATACAAACAAAATCATCTAGGAAATAGTGATCGCTGATATGATTTTTAGATTTGTGTTGATACAAATTATGTGTAGTAAACCAAAGTACACTAGTTTCATCAAGTCCAAATGTATCGTTTATTGATTTGGTTTTATTATGGTAAAGATTATAAGTGTGATCAAACTCAAAAACATTTATAAGTTTTTTGAAAAGATTCCCACCAACTTTTGGGTAAGAGCAATATTCGTATTGAAATGTCTGTGAGTCATTTACTCTTTGTTTTGACCATCGAAAAGCCGGTCTTATGTCATGAATGGGCCAGGTCTTGTTCATGCTGAAAAATATCTGATCAACCATGTCCAGGTCTATATCAATTGACTCTGTTGATGCTGGTAACCACGTAAGATCCAGACCTATAATACAATCTTTTTCTTTGGCTTCTTTGATCTTGTTTAGCAACAAATTAGTTTCATACCACGGTGAAGGCAGTTCAATCAAAACACTTGCTCCGTAGTCTAATTTTTCTGAGAATAGATCTTTGATTTTTGTTTCTTTATCTTTTAAAACCTCACCATAGAAATAGTACATTTTTTTAGGCATATATAAATTTTTATTTGTGCCAATAAAAGAATTCAATGAATCTAATACACCGTTCGAATATGTGAAATGATTCATTTTATCAAAATTCTTCATGGTTATTCTTTTAGAACGGTTAATCCATTCTTCAATTTTCTGGCGATCTTCGTAGGTTCGTAGAGGATTTCTAAGGACACCTATGGGGATTTTATCAATGAAACTGATTATGCTGGGATCAGCAGGAGCAAGACTTCCGGTATACATGTATTTTGCATCTCTATAGATAGCATCAAATGTCTTGGCCCGATAATTTTCTCCCTTTAGTGGCCATTTTATGTATTCAAATTCATTGTCAGCAATGATCCATGCCGCTTTGGCCAACTCATCGTTCCTTTGTGTGAAATCTATAATTAGTTTACCCACATAACCAAAGTAAAGGTTGCCTTGGATCTGTGCTGGAGCGTCTGGGTGTTTTTCAAGATCAACATAATACATAATTTCTTTGATCTGATCAGAAAAATCTCCACCATTGACAAGAAAATTTTTTATTTCTGCAAAGGACGATGTGTCTGATGGATCTTTTTTAGTGAATAAAATTTCTAAGGTGTTATCAGATAACAGTTGTGTAGAATTAATTTCTTTATCTACAATATTTCCGTTTATCTTGGTAGTGATGCTACCTGTTCCTACTGTTTCAAACTCTATGTTGATCTTTTGTATAGAAAAATCAAAATGCATCAGTCACTTAATTTTTTTTCAAGCTCAAAGTATCCACCTATATGTTCACCGTCCAGCCATATCTGTGGCATGGTCTTGGCGTTGGGCACTAGGGCCAGTAGGTCCTGTATCTTGTGGCCATCCGCTATGTTCTTCTCCTCGTACTCTATGCCCTTCATTTTCATCAGGGCCTTTGACTTGTCACAGTAGGGACAGGCCGGTTTGCTCCATATCACTGCTTTCATTCTTCGTCTCCTTCCATTGCTTGTTTGGCACGCACCCAGCCATAGAAGACCAGATCGTACCATAGTAAGTTTATTATAAATCCCAATTTGGTGAAATGCAATCCAAAGATGTATATGGGTATGATGAACATGGCCAACCACATGGTGAAGAAGTAACTCCTCACGTACTTGGGTGGGATCGCCCAGAACAACCAATTGGTGATCATACTGTTAGTTATTGACCCGTTCCAGCAGTCGCTTGATCTTTGGAATCCTCCTGGTGCCTATGCCGTGTAGCACCATGCCCACGATGTGTCTGAAGAACCTGGGCCATGCCTCGTATCGTTTGACATTATTGTAGAAAGCCTGTATGGCCTCGAAGCACTCCATGACCTCCAGTGCGTGTTCCTGTTCCAGGATCCTGTCCTGCGACAGTTTTATCAGTATGGTGTGGAATCTTGCCGTGGCGTAGTCCAGGGTGCCGTAGTACATGTCGATGCGTTCATCTCCGGGCGTTCGGTCCTGCACCGCTTGGATGATCTTCTGGTTCTCCAGCACGTAGTCCTTGAGTCGCATCTTTACTGTTTCTTGACTTTGACCTGTAGTGGGAAGTTCTCCTGGCGTGCGGCCAGCGTGGCCTCGATGCCCTTCTGTTCCGCGACCTCGTGTGTGTATGAACCCACGATGCCCTGTCCGTCCTGGTGTATCCTCATAGTGATGTTCTGTGCCTGTTCCGGCGTCTTGTTGAATATCTGTTTCAACACCTTGACCACGAACTCCATGGTGGTGATGTTGTCGTTGAGGAATATCACGTCGTACAGACCCGGCTCATCTAACTTGATCTTCTCCTTGGTCAGTGTTTTGATATCTGTTGCCATTTCTGTCATTCCTTATTGTAGCAGTTCTGCGTAGCAAGTCAACTGGAGGAGGGGTGTTTTACCACCCCATCCATCCTGATTAAGAGCCTCGCTGATTACTTGATCTCGATTGATCTAGGTGCCTTGCCCTCTGGTATTATTCTCTCCAAAGAGATTCTAAGCAGGCCATCTTTCAACTCAGCGCCCTTGACTTCCACGTCATCCGCTATGGTGAATGCCTTAGAGAACCATCTCTTGCTGATCCCCCTGTGCAGGATGTTGCCATCCTCGTCCTTGCTCTCGGACTTCTCGTCCTTCTGCTTGGACTTCACTGTCAACATGTTGTCCTCGTACTGTACCTCGATGTCGTCCTTCGAGAAACCCGCTAATGCTAGTTCCACGTCGTACGTGTTCTTTCCAGTCTTGACTATGTTGTACGGTGGGAAGTTTGACATTGTTGGCGATCTGAAGAAACTGTCCTCGTCGAACATTCTCTCGAAGTGATCGAACACGTTGTCAAATCCAACGGTCACTGGTCTTAGTTGATTAAAGATAGATAGATGTTTGTTTGTCATTGTTGTGCCCTCCTTGTTAAGCAAAGTTAAATTGAAGATTCTATCTATAGCAATCTTCAACGTTATTTATCTTGTATTATAGCATATAAGCGCGATTTCGTCAATTGCGACCTATTTGGTAAAATAAATTGATTATTATCTGCTTCTCTGCGCCTTCATGAAGATGCTGTCTTCACGCTGTCTTCTGAGCTTACGTAGGGTCTTCCTGCGTTCTTTCTCTTTCTCACGCTTGATCTCGGACGGCTTCTTGTAGATGTTGTTGTCCCTGATCTGGTCTATGAAGTTGTCTTCCTTGATCCATCTCTTGATCTTGCGGTATGCCCTGACGGCGTCCTCGCCCTCACGCACCTCCACGTAGTAGCCCTGGAATCCCAATGGTCTGTTATTTGGTCTGTTGTTTTTTCGCATCTGGTTTTTTAAATAGTAACACAGGGTCTGCACCCTTGTCAACCACCTCATTAGTTATCTGTATCTTGGTCACCCCACGTGATCTCATCTCGGCCGCGTCAAACTGGTATGGCAAGACCACTGTATCTACTACATTTTTCAGCCCCCTCGCGTTGGTGCCCAGTGCTTTGGCCTTCCTTGCGATGCTCTGTTTGGCATCTTTGGTAAACTCAATTTCTATGTCGTCAAGTCCAAATAGGTATTTGGTCTGTTTCAGTATGGCGTTCCGAGGCTCTGTAAGTATCCTCACCAACTGTTCCTCGCTCAAGGGGTCTATGTTGGTTATCATGGAGAACCTGCCCACGAACTCTGGTATGATTCCATACTTGATCAGGTCCTCGGGTCGCACGTCTGCGAGGTAGTTTCTCTCGTCCTGCTCCTTCAGTTTTGATCCGAATCCCATTCCACCTGACTTTCTTGATCTGATCTGCTTCTCCAGTTCCGTGAACGCCCCACCCACTATGAACAGGATGTTAGTGGTGTCTATGGTTACCATCTGTTGGTCCGGGTGTTTGCGTCCGCCGTGTGGTGGTACCCTACACTCCGTGCCCTCAACTATCTTCAGTAATCCCTGTTGCACACCCTCACCTGAAACGTCCCTGGTTATCGAGGTGCTCTCACCTTTCCTGCATATCTTGTCGATCTCGTCTATGAATATTATGCCCTTCTGGGTTTTCTCTATGTCGCCTCCGGAGTTGGCGTACAGTTTCTGTACCACGTTCTCCACGTCCTCTCCCACGTATCCCGACTCGGTCAGCGTGGTTGCGTCCGCTATGGCGAATGGCACGTCTAGGTATCGGGCTATGGTCCTGGCCATCAGTGTTTTGCCTGCGCCAGTGGCTCCCAACACCATCACGTTGGATTTGTCCAGATCGAAGTCGATGGGTGGTTGTACTATGCGTTTGTAGTGGTTGGCCACGGCCACGCTCAACACTGTCTTGGCTTGGTCCTGACCGATAACGTATTGGTCCAGGTGTTCTTTTATGGCGACCGGATTCAATATGTTCTTATCACCCGAGTACAGTTTCTCTTTCCTGGCTTTGACTATGTCCTCTTCCAGTATCTCCACACACAGTTTAACACATTCATTGCAGATGGAGGTCTGCTTGTCCCCCACTATCATCTTGGTCACGTCCTTCCGAGACTTAGAGCAGAAGGAACAGGTCAGTGATTCCTCTGGCATTACTGGCTGTCTTTGAGTTTTTTGATTTTGGGGAACAGTTCACCCATGTTGTTGATCTTGTTCCTGTTCAGCACGCCGAAGGCGGCCGAGTCATCCGTGTTGGAGTTCAGGAACCATGTCTTGGCCATAGTCAGTATGTAGCCCGACCACACTTTCATTTGGTTGGAACTGTAGTCCATGTTCATGATCACAGTTGTTGCGGCCCTACAGGCGTTCAGCAACCATGTGTAGTCCCTGCCCTTGGCGTTGGGTTTCCAGTTCTCTAGGTATTTCTCATACTCGGGGTCATCCCCACCGAACGGATCCAGCGCCGAGAAGTTGTTGTCATCCCATAGGTATATGGTGAGGTCATCCTTGGGGAAGTACTTGTTGATCTGGTCGGCGAAGTTGTCCTTGTCCTTCTTGCTGAGGTTGATCAGGCAGAAGCTCTTGTTCTGGTTCTGGAAGAAACTTGGTGGGGTGACCATGGTTATGGTGCCCATCTTCTTGCGCAGGTCTAATTTTTCACCTGTTACCGCTATCTCGGATGGAGCAGTTTTGTTTCCTTGTTTTCTAGTTGCGTCAGTCATTTTGATTCAGTATGTCTATTATAACTTGTTGATCTTCATCGGACAAGTCCTCAAGTTTGATCTCATTGTTCTCTAATCTAGTTATCAGGTCGTCGATCCTCTGTTCAACTCTCTGGTGGTACTCCTCCCCACTGGTCAACCTCTTACGGTAGTTGGTGAATCTCTGTTCGGGTATCTTGTGTTCGATCTGCACAGATTCCGCTATGTCTGGGATTGATTCCTCGGCCATGTTTGGTAAGTTTGGTAAAATAATTTCATTCTTCTCAGGCTCGGGTAGGTCCAGTTCCTTGGTTTTCTGCCAAAGTGTTTGATCTGACTGCTCCTCATTCTGTACGTATTGTTCTTTTTTCTTCTGGTTCTCTTCGGACTCCGGCCATCCCGCCAATAGTGCATCCAGCTCGTCGTCTGTCATTGGACGTTCTTCTGTTTTTGGTTGTATCATGAATTTCTCCTTCAGTCCCTCCGCAGTCATGTTCTCCACGCCATCCTCGCCCTCGGGCTTTAAGGCCGACCCTTTAGTGATGATCTCTGGGTTGGGCATGTCGGGATCCATTATCTGTGCTATGATCTTCCTGTTCTCCTCGGGCACGTTCTCGAACGTGGTGTCACCACGCAGGATGTCGTCTATGATGTCCTGGAAGAAATTCATCCTAGATTGTGTTATTGGAGGATGTGCTAACGCCTCCTCTCTTGTTAGGCTCACGTCTGCCAGGTACTGTGCCCTGTTGCTCTGATCTCTCTCTATCTTCAGTTCCTCATTACTGATGTCTTCAAACTTGCCGTGCTCCTGGTGGAACTTGTTGAGCATTCCCTTGCGTTCCAGATCGGTCATCTCCGCCGGATCCGGCAGTTCGGGCTTTGGGGGCTCCACCACCTTGCCTGACTTGTTGTCCACCAATCTGGTGCCAAGCATACCCACCACTTCTCTCTTGGGTGCTGGTTCCTCTATCTTCACTTCTGGCTCTATGACCTCCGTTAGGTCTGGTTTAATCCGCTCCTCTTCTTTTTTCTTCCTCTCCTCAGCCTGCCTCTTGCTCTCCAGCATGGACAGTCGGGTGATCTCATCCTCCTTGGCCTGTTCCTCTAGGAAGTCTCGGATCTTCTTCTGTTTCTCTTCTTCCTCTTCTTGTTCTTTCTTTATGCGTTGCTCTTCTTCACGTGCCTCCCTGGCCACCTCCAACAACTTCTTCTCCCATTGGATGTCGCGCCTGTCGAACTGCATCTCCTGTAGTTCTTTATCTACGCCTATTTCTTCGTCTTCAGTTTTTTTTTGACCGTTCAATTCTATGTGTGGTATGTTGTTGGGATCGTCTTCCTGTATGATCTCCACGGGTTTGTCCTCTGGCTTCTCCACCTTGCTGTTGAACGCTTCCAGTTTCTCTTTCCACTCTCGCAACTGTTCCGTGGCCTGCTCCATCTTCGCCGCGGCGTTCTGCTTGTTCATGACATCATTCCATTTCAGTGTGATGTCCTCGTCATCCGGCTTCTCTAGGTCCAGTATCTCCTGTGGTTTTGGTGGTTCAGGTGGGAATCTCCTCATCAGGGATTGGTTGGCCGCTATCAACAGCAACACCGCCAGTGGGTCGAAAACCACTATGATGATCAGGATCACCCATCTCACCGCTTCTGAGGTGTTCACGCTGTCGGTCCATCCGAAGTCCACCGCCAGCGCGGCTATGTATTTCACAGGTCCAACCTCCGCTTCCAGTTTCAGCATGTCGCTCTGTAAGGGTTCTCTCTCCAGTATTAGGTCGTCTATCCTGTTCTGCGCGGCCAGGATGTTGCCCTCGGCCTTGGTTATGTCCGTGGTCACTCCCGAGTTGTCCGCCACGTTTGATTGCCTCAACGCGTCGATCCTCTTCTGTATCTTGTCTGTGTCCCTGGCGTAATCTTCCTTGAGTATGGCTATTCTCTCCTGTGCGGCCAGTATCTTGCTGTTGATGTCGTCACGCTCTTCCTTCTGTGACTCCTTTAGTGCCGCCGCGGCCTTCTCCTCGTTGAAGAACTGCTTGTTGGCCGTGAGCACGTCGCTGACGTCCTTGTCCAAGGTCCTCATCCTGGAGTTGAGGTCCTCCACCGTGTTGGTCTCGACCGCAAGTAGTGTTTTGAATTTGTTCTCGGCGTCCTTCAAGCCCTGTATCTCTATGTCCAAGGCCCCGGTGTTGGAATCCGTGGTCCTGTTCAGCGTGGCCTCCAGCCTCGTTATGCTGTCCTTCTGACGTTTGATGTAGGTCTCCTCAGATGTGATCTTGCTGTTGATGATCTCGATACGCTGTGTCACAGTGTCCTCTGCTAGGTTCTGTTCAAGGTGTGCCTTTGACAGGAACCCGAATATGCCCATTGAAGTGATCAGTGACAGTATTATAACCGCTATCGTCAGGTAGGTCCTCAGCAACCAGCGTGTGAATCGCCAGTTACGGTACAGCCACGATGCCGTCACAAGTTTGCCCACCTCCAGCACGCCACCCATTATGACAACGGGCCAGAACGCTCCTGGGAATATCGTGGCAAGTCCAATAACGGAGTAGAATATGGCCACCCCGGATATGGACAGTGCGGATAGTAATGTGAGAATCGCTATGAACATAATTTAAAGTGTATTTACTATAGCACATCTGCCTTTTCTATGCTACTGAAAGATGTGGTAAATATGTTAAATTATGGCACTGACACTAGACGATTTCCAGAACAGCCTGAACAGGCCCACCAAGCCCAGCCAGCCGAACGGCATAGCACACGCCACCAACACGGGCACACCGGCCAACACCAAGGCGGACAGGGCCGCCACCAAGGCCGCCTACGCCACTTGGAACAAGGCGTGGAAGGCCACGTACAACGCATCTGGGGATCACGACACGGAATTCACGGAGGCAGGATCAGGTATCACATACGCTGACGATTAATAGACCATGACCGACCACGCTAACAACTACAGGCATCCAGCAGATTCAAACCTCCGTAGCGTACACAAGGCCATGGAGTACAACCAGGCCGGTGAACCCATACTGAGGACCTCAGGGAGCAGTTTCGACTACGCCATCAACATTTCAGCCGGGGACGAGGAGGGTGTGGGCTACATCGAGAAGTTCGGTCGTAACGACACCATGAGCGCCAACATCGAGACCATATGGGATGGCAGTAACATCTACACATACCTCACTTCAGCTAGTTCCGTCCACATCACATCATCGGATGGCAATGACGCCACGGCGGGCACGGGTGCTCGCACCATCGAGGTACAGGGGCTCGACGAGAACTATGCGTTGACCACCGAAGACATCAACGTGGATGACTCCGCATCACAGACCACTTTCATCAGGGTGTTCAGGGCCAGGGTCAAGACCACGGGATCGGGTGGACAGGCCGCAGGAGTGATCAGCATACGTTCGGCCGCGAGTGGTGGTGGCACATTATTGGCACAGATACAGAAGGTGGGCACGGGTGGTGGAGCCAGCCTTGGACAGACGTTCATGGCCATCTACACGGTGCCGGCGGGCAAGACAGCATACCTCACACAGTGGACGGTGGGGGCGGGCGGACAGAACGCGGACACCACGGCGCTGTTCATGGCCAGGCCATTCGGAGACGGTGCGTTCAACTCCAAGGACATCATAATATCCGCTGGACAACAGGCCGTCAAAGATTACAAGATACCACTACAGTTCACGGAGAAGACCGACCTCGAGGTAAGGGGATTCACCAGTTCATCAGGGAACGACTGTTCAAGCACGTTCAACCTACTCCTATACGATAACGCATAGGCGATATTCAAAAAAATAATTTAGGATTTATTACGCGGCGTCGTTGCTACTGTAACTCAACGCGTTGTCAGTCACCAACTGGTTCGCGGTCAATGGAGCGAATCCCGTCACTTCCGACACCGTGATCGCTTCCGCGATCTCACCGATCGATGCTGTCAGCACCGGACCTGCTGTCACGGATGTCACTGAGTTGTCACTGGCACCAGTCGTTGGATCATAGACGTTCATGTTCTCCGTCCTCGTGGAGTTCAGTGCGTCAGCGATCCTGTCCTTGATGTACAGTGCTCTGGTGTTGATGGTTGTTGAGTCTTCTAGTTGGTTCGTTCCTGTGTTTGGAACAAAATTCCTGTTGTCGAACACCAGGCCAAAAGCCAGTGTTGAAATGGCAGTGTCGCCAGCGTCTGAACCGTAAGTGGTCACGATGTTGTGTATCCTGAAGTTGGTCCTCAATGCGAGGTTCTCACACATCATCTTGAATCTCAGAGCACCCCTAGATACTAGAAGTGATTGTGCCAGCGTCGTTGGCTTGGTAGCGAAGTCACCGGCTATACATGGTGATATCCTACCACCGTTTACTGTTTCCGTGTCCAGGAACCCAGTGGCGTCTATGGATACCGTGAAGTATGCTTGTTCTGGTTCTGCTGGAGAAACTTTGTATAATGATTTTGGTTCAACTATTGCCATTTTTAAATTCCTTTGTTAGTGTACTTATTTATGCTGACTATTTATAAAACGTCCAGGATACGCCTGTGATCCTTCGGCAGGCATTGTTAGTCATGTGGCGTTCTTTGCCATTCAATTTTATGTATGCTTGGTATGTACGGCAATAACCCCCAGATATTGGGTAGGAGTGTATCACACGCACTTTACCCGCGGCCAGACGCTCCTTGCTGTACCAACTGACTATCTTGCCGTTCTCAGCGTTTGTCAAAGCAAAGAACACCGCTGATTCGTGCAGTTTCCTCTCTGTGCCATTGAGCCTGAATCTCATGAATTGAGTTTTTCTGAACAGGTACGCGGTCATGCTGTACTTGATATCGTTCCCTAACCATAAAGGTTCTGGCATGCCTCCTATTGTGCCTTTGGTGTCTCCGGGCGTGTTTGATCCTGCTAGGGCGGTGCCCCAAAGGATACTACTCAATACTATGATAACCTTGAACAATCTCATATCCAGTCCCATCCATTTTCTGGCAGGCTATCTGCCTCTGTGTTATCAGTACCTCACCGACCGGCATGTCCCAGGTGTACATCTCGCATGACTCCGCTATGCCCATGTCCTCCAGGAAGTCAGCGGCCCCGTCGTTGCACACCACCTTCTCCTCCACTTTGGATTCGATGATGTTGCCCTCCGTGTCCACCACCCTTATCTGCGTGGTCTCCACGTCACAGTACTGGTCTATCCATGGACCACCCGCTTGTGCCTTGCTCAGCAATACCAACTTGATGGCCAGTATTATGAGAGCTAGGACGATCAATTTAATGATGAATCTCATGTCGCCCTAGTTCTTCAGTACTTTGTCCGCCGCCGCATCGATGTCTGTGGTGTCGATGTTCTGCGCCAGTTTCATCTGCTTGATCTCAGATATGATGTTGGCCACGTGTTCCTTACTGATGTCCACCATCACGTAAACCCTGTAGGATTTGTTTTTGGTCGTGTAGATCACCTGCTTGGTCACTTGGTAGTGCGTCACCAGTGTGTCGTTGATCACGTTCACGATGATGTCCTGTGACTGTGCTGTCACGGTCATTGACTCATTCGTTCCCGCTTCGTTCTTGTTGATGGTGCTTCTGTTGTTCATCTCACCATTGATCCTGTCAGCCAGTTTGGCCTTGGCCAATAGAGTGGCCTTCTTCACAGCCAACTCGAGATCTGGACTCACGGCACTCGCCGCCTCTTGGTATGTCTTCTTGGTTGTGTGTGGGTAGTTCACGTACCATTTCGGGGTCTTGTTGATCACGCCGTTCTTGCTCATGTCCGATTTCATCGAATACGTAGAACACTGCGCCATCAGTAAACCTGCGAACAGTACTAGGAACATTCTCTGTATGTTTTTCATGTTGTCCTTATTGTTTGAATTTCGCTATCAGCCCCGATATGAAGTCAGATACAGCAGTAAGGTTGATGTCATTACTGAACTGTGCCCAACCATCACCTATCATCGGATATACCGCTAGGAAGATTGCGAAAAGTATTATTAGTCTAATCATACAACAATTATAGCATATTTTCCAGATCAGTCAACTGGAGTTGGTCTCGCTAGAATGGTTGATTTTATTGACTTTTATAACAGGGTCTTGAGGAATCCCACACCATCTATACCAATATAGATGAGATACATCACAGTAAACCCAAAACTCCTTCGGGAGTATGCTGAGCCCAGTAACAGTACTGAGGCCAGGATGAAGAATATGTAGGCCCAGAACATGGGCGGGTTTGGTGAGTAGATCATCAGGATTATGGATGCTATTAGGTTAGATATCATGCCCACTACCTCACAACAGAATCGCAGGGGATTATTACAGTAGTCTTGCTTGATCCAGTTGAGTGTTTGGCGTCTGCCTATCCTTGCCATGGTGAACTACTTAACTAGTTCCTACGCATGGTGGATATTTCCTTGGCGCCCTCTTCGTCCCATATCGGGACCAGGTTGCTTTTGTGCATCATGCCGATGCCCAATAACTTACGTTCGCCTGAATATCTCATCTCTTCCTTCTTGCCCGTGCCCACCGGTATCTTGTCCGAGCACTTGGGCTGGTTGGGGTCTGGTTTGTACTCGGGCAGGTCATAGCCCTTGAATCTTCTGGTCTTCTGTTTGAGTGTGTATGTGTCCAAACCCTGTGATTGTAGCCATTCCTCGTGGTTGGCCTGTGCCTCGCGATTCCGCTTGGAGTTCTCTATACGGTGTCTGATTCTCTTTGGTAATTTCAACTGTATGAATCCCATGGTTTCTAATTATATACTTAAGGCAGTTGGTTGTCAACTATGGCCGATAATATGATGGCACCGTAGTCGGGGTTGGTGCTCCAGGCAGTCATGCCCTCCAACAGCTCTCGGTAATTCCATTTCCCATCATCGATCTGCTGTTCCTTCCTCTCACGGAACAGTTCATATGCCGGGTGCGTGTTGAGTATCCGGATCATGTCTCTAACGGAATCACACTTGTTGAGATACTTCTTGACACCGAAATCCGCGTCAGGCAGTTCCAGTGGCTTCATCTGTGGCGTCCTAGGATCCCAGGTACGCACACCGAACAGGGCGTTGCCCTCCGTGACGAATCTTGACGTGCCCCATCCTGACTCAATGCCCGCCATGGCTATTATTATGCTGGTTGGCACACGGCTCATCTTGTCCGTGGTGTAGTTGATGTACTCCACACATCGGCCAGTGGCCTTGATGAAGCTCTCCTTGTCCTTGTACTCGAACTCGGGTTCCTGTAGTCCCAGGTAGTACACCTGCTCCAGTTCCTGCTGGTGGAACTCGTTCTCGATCTTGCCCTTGGTCCACGTGTTGGGGTGGAACGTCCCGGCCAGGAACGCCGCCGCCAGCACGGCCGTGGCCGCCAGCACCGAGTAGATGACTACTTTGATTGTGGATTGCGTGTGTTTCAACATCGTTATAGACTAACTTGTGATGTGGGTGGGCCGAGATTTTCCGGCATTGGCCTCGTTGGCACTATGGGGTACTCGAGCCCACTACTTGGGCCACATCATCAATTTATACTGCAACCTTCTGTTCCGTTGCTGTCGTTTCTGTCTTAGCAGTCTCGTACTTGGCTTTGTACTCCGCCTCTGCGTTTCTCATCGCGTTGTTCCAGTCTGCTTTTGACAGTCCCGTGAACCTCGTGATCAAACCATCACTCATGATCTTGAATGAACCACAAAGTTTGTGTGATCCGTCCTCGGCGATCTTGTGTACGACTCCTGTTGCCTTACCATCGGCGTTCTCTCTGCCCATGATGTACATATAGTTGCCTGATCTGCCTCTCCACTTGTTGTTGGTCTGCGTGTCTTCCTGGCATCTAGATCTAACCTGATCCAATACCAAACTTGCTTTTGCTGAACATTTGTACATGTTTCTTTCTCCTTTGTTACCATTATTATACATGGTAATGGTATAACCGTCAACCGGTGGAAAAATCGCTGTTTTATTGGATTATTTGTCTATTATTCCAGTGAGAGAAACGGTCATCTGTGGTACGTAACCAGCGTTGGCACTACAATGACCCATGCCAAATGGTATTTGGTACACATCTCCTGGTTGCCAATTTGTTAGAACAGTCTCTGATATCTGGAACATGTGACCGTTGTCCCAGTCAGTTATAGGAAACCAAAGTCTTACTATTTGGCCATACTGACATTTCTGTGTTTGCTTGTCTATCTGCAATTCATCCTTAAACTTTTCAGTGTACCTTCCTATGTGATCCACGTGCCACGCCACACCGTGACCCGGCATCTTGACAAGTAGCCTGAAAAATAGGAAGTCTGGTCTGAGTTTTAAAAGTTTGCGGTTGTCCCCACCAAACATGTCAATCATTTTTTGGTTGGTTTCACCCTCTACACCATAGTTTAATTCAAAACTGTTATGTGCATTTCTGCCCATGTAAACATTCAGGGTTGACATTTTTTTTGAGAAATCGTCAAAGTGAGGTCTAGGCTCCTCGTGATTTTGTTGAGCTTGATCAAAGTAGTCTATGGAGAACTTCACCCATTCTTTTGTGTTGATATCAACTTTGGCCAATTTTTTTGGCACGTAGGTGTCCAGCCCGTCAAAATGCTCCTTGGCCCATCTCCATGGTTCATCATAAATCAATTTAGTGTAATCTTCTTTTTTCATATTATGATTTATCTTCGTATCCGAACTTGTCAAACTCATTGTGAACATGATGCCCTGTTTGTTTTGAATAGTCGAGGGCCTGGTACAAATTGTAGAATACTTTGTCTTTAGATTTATAATTTTGATGGAATGGCATTGAACTATAGCGATATTATATAATACCGCTATAGAGTTGTAAAGCGTTAATTACGCAACTTTAACTTTTTCTGCTAGTTCTTTCGTGTTGATGAAAGTCATAGTTTCGTTCTTGGTTAAAGAATCTAACCATGCGTTCCTCTTAACAACAAGCATGAAAGCGTTTCTTGGTACGTCAGTCAAGTTCTGAGTTTGGTGTCCAGTGTGATCTGGATTGAAAATCAAGAACTGTCCTTTCTGCAGATTGATGCTGACTTCTGAATCAGCAGTCTTGAATCTGTACCAAGCACCACCAGGTTGGTCAGTCAGTTGCACGAAGATTCTCAAAGTCTCACCATACTGGTTACCCCTTTGGTTGTCGAAGTCCGTGTGCATCTGCATGTAAGCACCTGGCTGTTGTTGGAAGATCCTGATCCTAGTTTTCTCACACTGGAACCAGTCACAGATAGCGGCCAGTTGCGGTGAAGAAAGTTTCGAATTGGTGTCCTTGTAGTCCGCTGGGTTCTCTTCAGCCCAGAAGTCCTGTAGTTGATCGTGTGTGGTATCCTTACCGTCCGCACTTCTGAAAGAGTTGTAAAGATATTGTGTATCTTGACCTTTCATGGCGTCGATCTTGGAAACCTCTTTGAACTTGTCACCTCTTCTGGTGAAGTTCAACGCCTTCAGTTCGTCTTCCCAGTCTCCTTGGAATACGTATGAAGAGGCGTAGATACCTGTTGAAGGGTTCCATCCTTCTGGCTTGTGATTGATCACGTTCTCAATCTCGCCGTTTTCGTTGGTCTTTGTTTCAAACTTGTACATAGTTTGTTTCTCCTTAAGGTTTTGACTCCGTTAATATTTAGTTACAAAATGTCCCATATACGTAAAATTTTGTAGTTCGAGCATTTCTCCATTATGTGTGACTCACAAAACAGTTTCGTGAGACCATATATGGTTAACTGTGGTGGTAAATTTTCTATGCTTGGTGTCGTATTGACTTTCCAATAGGGACAATTGTACACACCCACTTGGTCATCCTTGAAGTATTCAGTTATGGTGCTGGCGGACAACGGCGTGCTTTCCTCCGAGGATATTCCATACACGATTTTGGTACTGGCATATACGAAACGTAGATCCCGTGCCTTGGATTCAAGCAGTTGGATCATTGCCCGTTGTTCGATATCAAACGTTTGATGATCCCTCCTCACTCCATTTTTCCTGCAGGCTCTCGCGACGTGCCATACCGTTGTGATCTCCGGACGCTCATCGAACCATTTTTTATACGATTCTGCCTCCTCGAATCTCACAGGACAGGCCATGGTCCTGGGTTCCTTCATCAAACACTGTCCCAGTCTTCCCGATGCACCTATAACTGCTATCATATTACAAAACCAGTTATCGTTAGTGTGTATTTTGGAGTTATACCAAAGTTTGCACTGGCGTGGAATATCCCCGGAGGTATGATATAAGTGTCCCCCGCTTTCCAGTTTGAAATAGTGTTATTGTGTACCTGGAGCATATGTCCCCAGTCCCAATCGGATACCGAAACAAAGTAACGCACAGGGACTCCGTTTGAACCAAACTTTCGGCTGAATCCCTCGAACCCATCGGTGTGTAAAGGTAATGTTTGTCCTGGATCATATTTCAGCAATCTACATAATATCTTGTCAGGATCTATTTTCAATTTCTTGATATTTTTTGAACCCAGGATATCTAGAAGTTTTTCATTTTGTGAAGCACCGAGGCCCCAGTTCGACTCCATGGTGTTATGCCTGTTGTATCCTAGGGCATTGTTCATTGACATCTGCTCGTTCGCTTGTTTTGTCAAAAAGGATCTGGGATGATGCCATTTTCTGATCGGTTTGTGGGTCTTTGCAAAATCAATAAATTTTTTGGTTTCGATCTCTAGCCTACAGAATTTAGGTATGGAAATTTTTTTGTTGAGGTTTACATTTTTGTTTTTGAGATATCTTGTGTAATCCATTATCTCAGAAAGATAGAAATTTCGTTCTTCTCTATATTATGTGAAACGTAAGGGGTGTTCCACCATTTAAATATTTTTTTCAACAGCCTAATCATTGTATTTCCCCGCTCCAGTGTATTGTTATTTTTGGATTGATGCCGGCATTGGCGCTTCCGTGGTATATGCCCGGTTTCAGATCCCAAAGGTCTCCGGACCGCCATTGGTTGAAACAGTGGTTGCCGTAATGGAAGAAGTGTCCGAAGTCCCAATCTCTAACAAAAACCATGTATCTCCTCAATACTGTGTAGTCTGCTTTTGCCTCGCCTGTACGTCTAATGAAACTGCTGTAGGTATCGGTGTGGCTCCATATGGTGTGTCCTGGTGGTTGCACGAAAAGGCTGATGCCCATCTTGTCTTCTTTAAGGTTTGGAAACATCTTCCTCAATGGTTCGTAGTAATCACCAAACTCCTCGTTGGCTATCTTAAAATATTGGCTGTTGTGTTGATTGTGTGTGTTGTTCTTGAGTGCCAGCAGTGCCTGTTCCCTTATGGGCATGTTGTTTACATTGTCGTTGGCGTGCATCACAGCATCGTTCTCATAGTCGTACCACCAATATTTCTGGGGTGTGAGGTGTTCGTTGCATTTCCTGATGGCCCAGTCTCCCAACGACTTCCAATTGAAGTCCTTGATGTTGTGCATGAAGCATGAAGCATCGTCATGATCCTTTTTCATAGGATCCCAGTGCCATGGGTATTGTTCCAGTATCTCGCCGGGGACGGCGGACTTTGGATCTAATCTTTGTTCTGGTATCTTATGGTTTAACTTCATGGGTTAACGCTCCACTGATACTACAGGTCAATTTCAATCTCATTCCCATATTCGCAGAGCAGTGTGGTTGTGGTATTGGCAGGTCATAGACCTCGCCCGATTTCCACCTAGGGAAATAACTGTTCTGAAACTGTAACACATGTCCCCAATGCCAATCCGTGATCATGACCAGATAACGCTTAATAGGCCCTAGGTCACACATCTGTTTGTCTATGTCTGGGTTGAGTTCCTTGTTGTTCCTACACCAGTTTCCCAGGTTGTCGTGATGCCACGGCAGTATCTGCCCTGGCAGGTATGCCAATAATCTTATTAATGCTGTGTCGTAGTCTATCCCGATCTTTTCCTCCCACACCTGGCGAGATCCCAGTAGTTCCTTAATCCGTTCATTGCTGTCACCGTACAGTCCCCAGTTGTATTCCACGGTGTTCCTGTGGTTATACCCACACTTCATGGGTAGGTTCATTGTGAGTTCACTGATACCGTTGTGGTATGGACGTTTCTCGTAGAATTTTTTCTGGCAGGTCTCCTTGTTGTCCATCATGAAACTGATGAAATCCTGTTCGTTGATTTCTAGTCGGCTCAAAGGTTTGGCCTCGTATTCAGTTGTAAGATCGGATCCTATGTCGTATGCCCATTTCTCGTATTCTTTATCAGGTCTTTGTTCGATGAAGTCCCATAGCTCGACTTCTGGATACTGTTTCATCTCGCTTTCCCTGGTGTAGATGCCAATGTCGGTTGGTATGTCTTTGTAGTTTGACATGACCTCACTGGGCTTTAATTTCCTCTGCATTTTTTTTTCTCCTATGTTTTAGCATAGCATAGAAAAACAATAGGAGTCAATATATTGTTCCTATGCTATACTAGTGTTTTTGGAGTTAGCGATTTGGTCGCACACGGCACGGCCCTTTCTTGCGGTTGTCCCTTTCGGTACTGGCGGGTCGTTTTTTCTGCCGACGTCATATGTTTAATGGCGCTACGTAATTATTTACCACGGCATCGATCACTGTATGTACTTCAAGGTCGTTCATATGTGCGTTGATAGGAAGTGATAGGCTTTGTTTTATGAACCTGTCCGTTATTGTAAAGTTTTCGTCAGTCTTGGGGGTCCAATCTAATTCAGCAAAGTTATCAACATAATGTTGGGCAGTCTCTATCCCTATGGTCAGCAACTTCTTGTGTGCTTCAAATTTATCATCTACAAATATGCTATACTTGTGTGTATTGTATGAACTGTATGACGGACTAGGCCTTAATGCCACTCCGGCATTGATAAAGGCCTTATTGTACATTTGCACTATTTCTTTGCGCCTGGCCTGCCAACGATCAAAATACTTTATGGACGTTAAAAGTTGCGCGGCTTTGTACTCTTCAGGATGTGAACTATATCCTGCTGTAATGTACTTTTCCATTCGTGAAGGTTTACCATTTTTACGCAGTGCTCTTATTCGTTGATAGTGTTCTTCCGAATCTGTCAATACTGCTCCAAAAGTGCCCAACGTAGACAATGGTTTGTTTTCAGCAAAGCTCATACAGACCACATCTCCCAGTTCGAGGGAGTTTTGTCCTTTGTACAATGCGAATTGTGATTGTGCGGCATCATTGACATACGATAGATTGTAGTGATCACATATTTTCCTTATCTCATTATGCTCGTGTACATCTCCATACAGCCCTGTGGCTAATATCGCCTTTGTGTCTTTGTTTAGGTGCGACTCAATCTGTGCTGTATCTATTGACCCATACTTGTTTATCTCAACAAATCTAGGTATGAACCCCGCCATGACAACCGACGATAGTGTTGCCGGGCAACTGTAATTTGGTACAATCACTTCAGATCCTTTTTCCGCATGCGATAACAGTGCGATTGATATTGCGTGTGAGCCTGATTGGACCAGAGCAACATATTTTCTATTGCTCAACTGTTTTAATCTTTCTTCTGCTTGATAGACGTATTCACCATTGAACACCTGTTCATTTTTTGAAATTTTTTCAGCACTTTCGATGTAATCTTTTTCAACGTCTTTGAATCTTCTTATCAAGTTCTCCATTCTAATCATTTATCACTCCAGTAAATGACACCGTGTATTGTGGCATGTAACCAAAATTAGAAGATGCGTGTCCCATACCTAATGGTATATTGTATACATCTCCCTTGTACCAGTGTGTTAAGATTGTCTTAGATATCTGCATGGCATGACCATCTCGCCAGTCATCAACAGAAAACCAAAATCTTTTTATTTTATTTGTATCAACTCCTGGAAATTTTTTAGTGTAAGACCCTGCATCGTCACAGTGCCATGCTACGCCATGGCCGGGAAATTTCACAATAAATCTAATCAGTACAGTGTCGGCATCTGCATTTAATTTTTTAATGTTATCAACCCCAAGCAGTTCTTTCAACCTATCATTTGTGTCGCCGTTCATGCCATAATTCAATTCGAAAGTATTGTGTTCATTCCTTCCCATGATATTGTTTATGTTGACCCATTTGTTGCTGTATTCTGAGTGATTTTCTTTAGGACTCTCCCATTTTTGCTGTGCCTTATCAAAGTGTTCGAGTGAAAATTTTATCCAATCTTCTGTGTTGATATCAAGTGTGGTTATCCTTTTGATTTTGGTAACCGGTAAGTTATTGAAGTATGTTTCCATTTCCTGCCATGGTCTATTGTCAAGAAGATTTTGATATTGGTGTTTGAGCATTTTTATATTTTCATACATAACTGATAGTTTTATTTCTTTCACCGTGTATTATTAATAAAGGTCTATCTGACGAATCTGAATCATTGATTGTAGCGTGATCAAAATAGAATTGGTTAAAAAATGCTCCATTGTCTAATGGGACCAGACCAGCATCGCCTAATTTGAAAAGATGTCCTTGGGTGTTTGTGGCTAGGTTCCAAATAAAGACCACAGGACCTTCTATGTGTTGCCTGCACTCTCTGTTGTAATGATCATCCACATGTGGTCTAAATGATTGTCCTGGTTTTGCCGTTTGTAGTGTTACATTCAATAGATTTCGAAAACCAATTCTTTTTGCGACTTGCTTGAGCATTTCGCTGTTGATGTCGTTCCAATCAATATAAGGATATTCGGCCTTTCTTCTTATTGCTTTAGCATACATTGTGTTAGAACTTGCTGAATCTTTTTTAGTGTGTACATTGTGTTCGAGTTGAATTTTACAATCAAGGTCGAGATCTTTCATTAATTTGTTTTTATCTATGTCTTGTAAAATTTCCCGAGGCAAGGGTTCATAGGGAGTGTGTTTTTTATCTTTCCTCCACCAACGAGGACCACTTCCGTGCCTAAAATATGATTGTGTGATTTCTGGCCAGCCCTTTGTTACCTTTGTTGACTTATCAACAGTCAACATATAGTCATCAAACAAATATTTTCCAAAATCACCATTCCTAATACCTTTAGAGAGCGTTCCAACCAGGAATCCTATCTCTGTGTGTATCCATATAGAATAATATCCTTCGGTCCATACTGCGTTGGCTGGTTGAAATACCTTTCCCGTGGAAGATTCTGTAAAAAAACCAGTATACAAGTAATGTTCTATGGACTCATCATTTATTTTGATATCCATAATTTCTATGCGTTCTCCACTATATTCAACGATAAGATTGTACCATCCCTGATCACACTCGAACATTGAACCTTGTTCAAACTCTATCTTGTTGTCATTAAGGTCCATGAGATGATACTTCTGTATAGGTTTAGTCGAGTCTAACCATATCTTCATTATAGTTTTACCTTCCAGTTTTGGTCAGTGATTTGTGCTATAGACTCGTCCTTAAGGAACCCAGTAATCCTCAACATCGGCCTCAAGTGCCAACCAAAGTTGCAGGTTCCATGTGGAACTGCCCGCCATTGAAAGTTTACCACATCTCCTTTTTTCCATTTGATCCAAGGTATTTCACCCCACATCCAAATCTGGCCTGGATGCCAGTCATCCAGTGCCACAAACATTCTATATAGATTCCTACTCCCCACAGGTTGTCTCATTTTGTGATCAAAATCATTATCACGGAAATCTTCGGTTATGTCCGTGATATGTTGGAAATAACTGGATATGTTGTCCATGTGAAGTTTGCATATCTGTCCCGGGTGTTGTAAATGGATAGTGACGTCAGATTTCTCCATACCTAACAGCTCTGTGATTGCTTCCAGTCCCTTGACATGGTTAAGTTTGTCAAATCCCAACTTATATCCGTGCGTTTTGTCTAGTTTGATTTCGCTGTTGTCTTTGTGATTGTCATCCTTCTCTAGCACCTCTGTATACGTAATTTTTTTTAATAATGCTGTGAATTCCGGCAATCCGCTAATGTTCCCTAGATAATCATAACCGCTTTGTTGAGGCCAGTAGTGTTTGGCCACTTCCTTGGTCATTTGATAGTAGTTGTCGTGATCCTTTGAAAGAAATTCAATCCATTCCTTAAATTTTTTAATCTCTTGGTAATTTTTTAGATAACTCATTTAATGCAATCTAGAAATTATTTAATTGTTATTTCAAATTGGCTAATATTTCCGCTTCTCTAGCCTTGGCGGCCTCAGCCTTCCTTTTCTCGATCAGTTCCAGTTCCTCGGGATCCGGCTGTTTTTCAGGTTCCAGTTGTGTGGGTGCCTCTATAGGGAATCCCGTGTTGTCGAACCACCTGCCATCCGCCGTTGAGGTACAGGCACTATAGAAGTTGTTCTTCTCGCCTGTTATGGGATCCTTACGGATCAACAATCTCCTCTTCTTGTATAACTTGCCCGTGTATGTGGTACCGTCCTTCTGGTATAGATGTCCTGCGTTCCACAAGTCACCATACACGCGATCTATCATGATGTACTCATCACCCTCTACATCCTTCTTGCGTTTGGCCTTGTCATAGGACTGGGGTAAAACACGTATGGTGTTGGGATAGTATCTGTTGGTGTAGGAGTGGTATTTCTCCTCCACGAACACCTTGGGTGCTGAATCGGTTATCTTGCCCAGGCTTTCTAATAGTTGTTTTGTCTTTTCACTTGGCATAATTCTAAAAACCCGGACGGTCCATGCGTCGCGTCGCCCTTCGGTGCTACCCTCAGGCATTGATACATCATCGATCTAGAGGATCTCCAATGATAGTTGACAAATGAACACGACTCATCCGCCCGGCGTTTGTGCTATTATATATGATCCTGTCTATAAGTCAACCACTCCCAGCATGCGGAAGTGATCATCCAGCGTGTGGTTCTCGAGATCTATCTGTTTGCCCGTCACACTTAATATACCTCGTGTGTAGCCTGCCGAGATGTACCTGCGGAAAGGATACTGCCAGTTGCCTGACTGTTGCCAGTCACCCTCCAAGATGTGCTTGTCTGAGTCACTGATCATGCACAGTGGCATCTGTAATGCCTGCGATGCCGTGATCAAGCCGTGTAGGTATGCGTTGATGATCCTGTTCTGTGGGATCACGTGTTCCAGGTGCTGTTTGCCCTCTATGTTGTCGGCCCTGTAGTGGTAGCCCATGGGTGCCAACTGCTTCTGCATGGATCTTATGTACAGCACCAACGAGGTCTTGATATGCTTCTTGGTGGCCTGGCTCCATCGGTCATCGAAAAGGTCTTGTTTCATGTGATCTATGTAGTTCGCCAACTCCGCCAATGCGGGTTTAGTTTTCGATTTGAAGTTTATCTCTGGTATGTTAGTAAGACTTTGGTAGTCTATCATCGAATTCCTCCTTGGTTATCATCTCCAGTTCCACCGCGTCCGCACCATCACTGTAGTGCTTGTCCACTTCCTTGCGTATATCACTCCACGGCAGTCCATACCCATATTCCTCTGTCTTGTCATTTTTAGTGACAAGACAGATGTAATAACAAAGACTATTTGACATACCTGTTGAACGCCGTCTGTGCCTCTGACTCGGGTGATATGTTGCCCGACTTCAGACCCACCGTGACCTGTTGTATGAAACTGGGCTCGAACCCTTCTGGCTGTTCCAGTTCGTATATCTCCTTCAGCACGTGAGCCATGGCCACTGGCGCGTCCCACCCTGTACCGTTGACGTGTTGCCACTGCCTCTTCGAGGCGGTGTGTATCAGTGTGGCACTGGCACATGCCTGCCTGGCCGCACCTAGTAATAAATGCATCCAGTCCTTGGGTAGCCTGTGTAGTCTCCCCGCTGATAGTTCATACTGTTTCATCAGTCCTATGAATAGGCCTTGGTTGATCTCTCCACCATCCTCGTTGGGGAACGTGTCCTTGATGGCCGTCAGTGCGTTTATCAGTCCATCCTTGCCCGCCATGGTCAGTCCCTTGTAGGCGTAGTCGAAGTGTGAGAAGTAGTGTGGGTTAGGTCCCTTCTTGTTGGCCGATGCTCTTACCCGCTTGGGTTCCAGGTCGATTCCCACTAGGTCGAACGCGTCCTGCACCTGTTGTGCCTTCCATGGTCTTCCTTCTGGATCGGTCTCTCCCATCTTGTATCTGTGTAGCAGTACCCTGTGTATTTCCTCAGTGCCTGCCCTCAGTATACCTGTGTCGTTCACTATCTCGAATGCTATGGCGTCAAACGCCGGTTCGTCGGTCTCGACAATCGTTACTGGTATGGTTGTGAAACCTAGTAATGCTAGGCTCACCGCCCTGTGTTGTCCATCGAAAATGTACAGTGTCTTGCTGTCTGATCTACGTACCGCCGACACTGGAGTACACACCCTGGGATCAAACTTCCTCATGATGTTCATGCAGTGTCCCGCCCTCACATCACGTTGCACACTGTAGTTGAACGCGAAGTCCTCCAACGGATGTGCTTCAACGCCCATTGGCAGTGTGAATCCCTGCTCTAACTTGTTCTTTAAATTGATTTTTGCTTCATCGTACCGCTTGGTCCAGTTTGGTACGTCCTCTGGTGCTTCTCTCTTGACTTCTTCAACCACGTCAAGGAGCATTCTTACTTTGTCAGTCATATTTTTTCTCCAATTGATTATATGATGTATGAACAGATCAGGTCCAACAATAGGACGATATCTGAAAATACTCTATTATTATAGCAGATTTATAGTGAAAGTCAACCTATGCGGAGTTGACGTCGTGTTTGAGCTCGCAGGTGTGGGCGTTCTTCTCTACAGTGTAGCCATAGTTGTTGTATCCCTGGATCATTAACTGTTCCTTCTCGGCGGCCACCGCCATGCACTCCGCTTTATCGTCGTAGTATTTTACGGGGTCTTCCTGGAACACCATGCAGGGGTTTCCCAGGGCACATATGATCACGACTACCTTCCACATACAGATAGTTACCTCATCTTCCTTTTACCAAGCAGGTCCCTCACGGTGTCCTTGCAGGTGTCGTGCCAGTAGATGCCGGACTCACGCAGTTGCTCGTTGGCGCGTCTCAGACGTTCCATCTTCTTCTCTAGTAACTCGTACTGCCTTCGCGTGAACTCCCTGCAGATCAGTTTCTCCAGTCTGTTGAGCACGTCGTCTATGGCTGGACAGGTGATGTCTGGAACCTTTGGGGCCTTCTTCCTTATTTTCGACCAGTAAGTGGTCGATTTCTTTGGTCTAGTCGCCAATAATGTCTCCCTCGATACAATTATTTAACGACCGATGTGCAGGTTATGAAGTGCTACTATATGAGTGTGACGCAACCGTAGATGAAGATCGATGTGTAAACGGTGAAGATTGCCCACATCACCTTGCTCACTTGATGCCGTGCCTCTTCTCGTGATCCCTGTGGCCCTTGTGTCGGCCCATGTAGTACTCACCGGGCTCGTAGTCCCAGACCTTGCCGTGGTGTCCACGGAAGTCAGCCCAGGCCACCCTCAGTCTGGCCAGCAGTTTCACCAATGGGTTGTGACTCACTCTCACTTGTTTACTAACGTCCTATCTTCTTTCGTCTTCCCAATGGTAGATTTTGTACTTTGGAGTAGAACCCGCCCTTCTTGGCTTCCCATTCCACAGTGATCTGCTTACTCTTGGAGCTCGCTTGGTATGACTTCACTGCTTTCTTGTAGGATACCGCTTCAACGTCTTTGCTCTCACCGCCATCTAAAATTGTGAATTTTCTCATTTTTGTTGTCATACACACTATTTTATCTATTTCTAGAAAAAAGTCAACCAAATGATGAGGGAGTTTGACATTTTCCTGAAAGTGTGTTTAAATACTCATAAGTTCGTTGACTAACAATCAATAAACGGGCAAGACGCGAGTTCGAATCTCGCCACCTCCACCAATTATTACTAGGTGGCTTATGTAATCCCTTCCGGGGGTGTACTGGTATCGATTGACGTCTAAACTTGTTACGAGAGCTTGGTGATAGCACTGACCTAATCAGGCTGTTTTTAAATGCAAACAAAAAAGCATTAGGATTTGCTGACCTAACGGTTGGCATGTCTGAAA
>Ga0222719_10001108_pt1 | contig 26722 bp, 23 predicted proteins | sample C33_34DmetaG_FD_165039 | JGI IMG/M metagenome (GOLD analysis project Ga0222719, IMG submission 165039) | Estuarine water microbial communities from San Francisco Bay, California, United States - C33_34D | ecosystem: Environmental > Aquatic > Marine > Unclassified | place: USA: California...
ATCTTGAATCTGTTGATCTTCCAGACAAACGACGTGTGTCTGATTTTCGAAACGCACCAAGAGTTGCTGCCCATTGTTGTTGTTGTTGTTGTTGTTGTTGTTGTTGTTGTTGTTGTTGTTGTTGTTCATTGAAAGGACCTCTCTTTCATCGTCGGCGTGACATGAAGACATCTTTTGAGTCTTTACAAGTGCCGTCATGGTAGTTTAATCTCAAGCCTTGATTACTGTTGTTACTTTTATTTGCCGTCCTTGCTATCAAAACGAATAGCATCCCCAAGGTGAAAACGAAAAGAGGCACATGGTGGTGAATGGTCGTCGTGCATTCATCCGGTCCCGAAGTTCGATGAGTCCCGTATTATGACGTCTGCTAGAGAGTTGCAAACTGTCTAACGAAAACGACCATGGAAGCAGCATACCTTAAAGCAACACATTCGGCCTTGATTCGGCCAGGGACGCAGGAACGACGTTCCGTGTTCGAAATTGGTGCGTAAGGAAATAAATCCATCACTTGTGAGCGTCCATGGGGACTAGTACCGACCTATAATTGATAAGAACGACAAAGAGAGAACGAAATGCCAATGACGTCCACGGTATCTCGTCGTTCAACAGACGGGGAGGGAAAACATTGCAACAAGAGACATTTTAGAACCTTTATTTGTCTGTTTGTTATTGTATCGTGTTGTAAGGTACTGGTCTTTCCGTCTTACCGATCGACTGACTTTGATGTTCATCGCCACTGGAAAGCCCTGACGCGACAGCTTAAAGATCGACCAGTCGAGTGGTATTACGACGACCGTCATGTGAATACCGAGCACACATTGGACTATCCGCCTGGATTTGCCTTCTTTGAATACGTACTATCCAATAATCTGATCACTCAGTTTCTGTTAACATCACAACTGCTCGACGATCGATGCTTGCAATTGATACCCGATGACGAAGTTCAAGAATACGGGACGTCTCCTATGTGCGTTGCCTTTCTTCGATCGACGGTTGTCGTAAGTGATATTGTCTTGTGGATCGGAGCATGGATGGTTTCCACGACGACAGCCGCACTGTCACCATCAAGGACTTCGGTATGGTCGATCTTTCTACTGATAGTCCTGCATCCTGGTCTGTTTTGGTTAGATCACGTGCATTTTCAATATAACGGCATGCTGCTGGGCATGTTACTAATATCTTTGACGTGTCTCTTAAGAGCCAATGCACAACCTTTCAAAGTAAAAGAGGATTCCATATCCTCCGCATCCAGTCGACAATACTACTGCCTTGCCGGGGCTGCCATGTACGCGCTGCTGCTCACGTTCAAGCATTTGTACCTTGGACTCAGCTTATGGTACTTCTTCTATCTATTGCGGAGATACTGCTTCGTCCCTGATGTCACTAGTGACAAGGCTGATACGAAGATGCGGAGAAAGACTCATGAAAAGGCGAGTCACGCTACTTTCTCGTTCGAAAAATTCCTGCAGTTGGCTACTGTAACGGTAGCGACCTTGCTCCTACCTTTTCTTCCCTTGCTACTGTCGGCCGCACGAGATACGACCGACGATTCACCTCTGCTTCTATTGAAGCAAATATTCTCACGCTTGTTCCCATTTGAAAGGGGCCTGGTCCACGACTATTGGGCCGGTAATGTTTGGGCATTGTATATGGGAGCGCAGAAAGTGTTTCAAGCGATGGGAGTCTCTGTTTTGCCCAAAGATGTCTCTCCCGATCGCGTGGCTGTGTTGTTATTAATTGGACTGACACTTGGCGCTTTGCGTGCATGGAAGGCAGCAGCCGATTGGTCAAATGAGCGTTTACTTCTCTCGTTTACCCTTTCTGCCATGATTAGTTTCATGATTTCATATCATGTGCACGAAAAGGCCGTCCTCACTTCACTGATACCCATGATTCTGCTACCGTTCTACTGCCACAGCCACGGCTCGTCCAGACATTATACCACCAACACTGGGGCGTCAGGTTCCTTCTGGAAGTGGTTGCTGCAGCCGGAATTCATTCTTTTGGAAGCAACGACGTGGGGACTCCTCGGTTGTTTCCCACTCCTATTCGAATCGCGAGAAATGCTGCTCAAGCTCGTTGGCTTTGCGACTTACCTCTCTTTCATGGTCTGCGTGATACATAGTTACTCACGAAGTAGCATAAGTCCTGGGTGGACTGCTAGACTGTGGCTCGTCGCAACAGCGTTAGCTGTGGGATTGGTGCTGGTCGTTCTCGAAGCTACTCCGCTGTCGTGGTGGGGCCGCTTTGAGTTTGCTCCTCTTGCCATCACCAGCTTGGCCTGTGCAGTAGGCCTGATCCAGTCGACCTTTCGCCTGATCTTGTCACCCGCGAACACATAAAGCACATAGCCATTTGGCGCTGACCCGGTTACAATCACGCTAAGCATTCGACATTTATAAGAGCGAATTTTGATACACATAAATGTCTCTTCTCTATTTAGACCGGCATATTAACCTCGTGCAAGCATATTCATCTTCTCGGATTCAATTGTCACCAGGCGAGTATTCAATCTATCGTTTTGGTCTCGCAGATCTTCGTTGTCCATCAAGAGAGTCTCCAATTTCTTACTCAACTGCATGATCAGTTTGCTGTCATTGGCTTGCACACGGTCCTTCTCCTTGGACTCGTCTACCACCGCTTCGAGTTTGGATCGCAACGATAAAAGCTCGTCTTCCTTTTCTTTCAAGTCTTCTGATCCTTGCAGCATCATGAGGAGGATTCTGTCATACTGTTCGCGCTCTCTATTCAAGGCAGAGTGCACAGCGGACAACGGGACCATTATCTCGTCTGCTTCCGCGTCATCGTAATCATTGTTCTTACTGTGAAGTCCAGAGATACTTACGCCTTCATGAATCTGCATTTCCGCCAAAATACTGCGGAGACCATACAAGGCGTCGTCTCTCTTCGAGCGAGACTTGAATCGGAAAATGTACGATCGAGTCGCGAAGAGAGGGGTCGGAGTGGCCTTAATAGTCATGAAGAGACTCGACTGCTTATTCTCGCCCTTCGACGAGGTCTTCGATGACTTCTTCTTAGTCTTTCCCGATGAAGTCGGAAGTTCAGTGTGATCGTAACCAGAACATCCGGCTCGAACTTCCAATACCTCGTGCAAAGAGAGAGGCTCGAGCGCGGTCTTATCCACGTTGCGGTTTCGCCCCATGGCCTTGCTCAGATATCCTCCACGTAGCATAAACGTAAGAACAGACTGGACAAACAAATCGCCTCGGCGATGCAATTTGAAAGTGACATTCGACGCCTTCAAAGCGAATTCGTCGGTCGCATCTCCTCGACCTGAAGCGTCGGGAGTGCCTTGGTTCAGCTGCCACATGACAACGTCGACGCCCTCTTCTAAGATGTGAAGGAATTTCTTCATCTTCACCTCAAATCTATGGACATCATCTCGTAGAGCCTCTTCTCGTTCTCTTCGACTTCGGACTTCAACCTTCCAACCAACAGCAACTACGTCATCTACCTCCTGTTCTAAGTTGCCTGCAAGACCTCGTCGAATCATCGGGATAAATTCTGCGCCGGCGCGGAAGGAAGCAAGGAGACCGGATTTCTCTTGTTCCTTTTCCTCCTGCATACCGAGGCGGTCCAGAGCCTTTTGTACTTCTTCTTTTCTCTCTTCTGCCTGCTCCTGGGTTTCCGTTCCTGTGACTTCCGGCGGCACGCCGCCATTCTCGTTCCTGTTGGAGCAGAAGAAAGTGCGACATCACGGTCAGATTGACGTCACGGGCAAGAACGCACAACAAAAAGAGGGCAATACGAGTCGACAAAAAAGACAAATGAAAATGATCAAGATCAACTCAATACTACAGCTACGCAACAAGCAAAAAATTCTTTGACATCAACCAAATGTCCCAACGTGTGAAAGGCTCTGGGAATTTTGGGGACAATCGAAACCAGCAAAACTCTGATAATCGCTCTCTATGACGAAGGATCTGTTCTGGAGATCCGTTGCAAGTGTCGTCTGACTCAGCAAATGAAGCGATATCCGAACAAGAGCACGTCGACGAAGCAGCAAGAGAACACTAGAAAGCACAGCAACAAATGCCAGCAGAATGAAAAGAACGACAACACTGAACCTGATATCTTTGTGAGGCTGGAGCGCGTTACAGCTAGATGACTGCCCACTTGTCATCGCAACGGATAGTATCAAGTACCCCAAGGTACAAGAAACGAAAAACGCTAGCTTTGCACTCTCTAGATTCGCACTCACGATACAGCACACAAAGACCATCGATACGATTCAAATCCAAAAGGCAAAACACGAGAGCTCATTTGTACAAAGAAGCGGGCGCAATAAACATACCTTTTGGGGCCGGAGTCCTCGTCCGCGAAAGAGCTTTCCTCCGAGACTGCTCCTGATGCACCACCAAGCTGTGGGGCGAGGAGGGCCTTTACATCGTCATCGTTCAGCTTCACACCATTGATCGCAGCACGAAGTTTGATAATCTCGCCGTCTGCTTGGCGGCGAAGCTTTCGCTCTTCCTCTAATTCCTCCTCTAGGATAGCCACACGGGCCCGATGCTCTGCCAGGGCCTCTGGGCTAACGTAATCCGAAGGGATTCCGTCTGGGAGCGGTACAGGCGGGATGTTCCCACTGCCTCCAGACGTCTTTCTACTGTGCTTAGGAACCGGAGAACTAGGAGCGCGCCTCTGCGACCGCAGAAGCTGAATCTGCTCTTTGTCCTTTGCGGATGCCTCACTTTGGCGAACAATATCCTTTTCCAGTTTTTCAACAAGCTGCTTCGCTTCCTCAAGTTCTTTCTCGATTTCGGCGATACGTTTTTCCAGCTCCCGAATACGCTTCTCTCTGTCTTCGAGTTCCCTTTTGTGTTCTTCGTCCGCGGCACTCTCCTTGGCCTGCGCGGCCAACATTGCTCGAAGACTGGCCATTTCCTGTTTGAGCCGCTCGTTGTTTTGCTTCAGCTTTCCGACATCCTTCTGCTCCTTCTTTAGCTCGTTCAGGAACTTGCTAGCAGTTCTAACACGTGAGGCACACTGGAGAGAAATAATCGCAGACTTGAGCATCCTGAATTTCTTGTATGCAATGAAGCGTCGATAGTACTGTTCGACTTTGATTGCAGCATAGAACCTTCGAATATTGTAACCACGGACGAGGGCTTGGTATCGAATCGTTCCTCGTTTTGCGCGATTGTATGCACGCCATTTGATAAGCATACGAAAAACCTTCGTGAGCAGCATTCCGGCCGATGCCTTGCGCAAGCTGGTCCATCTGTAGAAAGAAAATGTAGCATCATGTGAGTCTGAGAAAGAATAAAGAAAGACGTGTACAGAGATTGAGATTGAACCACGTACCGTTCGCGTCCTTTGTATCCACGGTATGTGCGCTGGATCGTCTGGATCGAGTCTTGCACAATATAGTATTGTCGCTGCGCCGCAAGACCCCTGGCCCAACATTGGATCATCGTTGCACTCGCATGCTGGTGAAAAACTCGATGCGCTTCAAGGCAATCATGAGGATGCTTTCTCATGAACACCTTAGTTAGCCCAAGCTGTACATCTGTCTTAGGGAAAGCCATCGGAATAGGTTCCGCTTGCATTCGACGAATCTTTTCTGATCTTGTAATGCCCACTTCGTTTGGATTCAGGGGACCATTTGCCGTCGCTGCTTTGTGTTTGCTTCCCTCTTCGAGGACGAAGTCAACTAGTTTCACGCATAGCTGTTGCGGTTCGTGACCTTCCATACTCCATGGCAAATCTTCATCGGAAGTTGTCGGGAGCAACATGCGGTACCGCTGGTAGAAACTCGTGTGGTACAAACGCACGGGATAACCAGCACGAGCTACACGTACTGCTTCCAAAACACCACCGTATCGAAGCTGCTCTGTTGTTCTCTTCCTTGTCATCATCAACGGCTTCGCAGCGTCGTTCGGTTTGATACAGCGAATGTAATGCGGATCGGTTTTCTGCACATTTTCGATTAAGCTAGACAGCTGTTCCTTGAATTGTTGTCCTACGGTCTTCTGTTTCGGCGCCTTGCCACCCTTCGCCGTTGCGTCTTCATCGGCTGAGCGTCCGAGGTTTTCACGCTGTTGAATCGCGTAGGTGTCCTGAAGCAACTTGTTAGGGGCCGTCTCGAAAAGATTATGCGCAGTGAGCGGGATTTCGTCCTTGTTCTTCTCCATAAAGTTTGTTTCTGCTGTGTACTGCACAACTCCAGCAAAGTGTCGAACGCAGAAAATTGCTTTCGCTTTCTGCACGTTCGTCGCTTGAAATCGAGTGTTCTCCGACACGTTTTGGTTCTTTTCCGGTATGTACTGATCGTACATGCGCTTTGCCCAGTTGCGATCACTTCCTTTCGGGAGACGGCATTCGTCGTCAAGCATTGAAAGAATACCAATCTTTGGAGCTTGGATGGTGTCAAGACAGTCTTGATTGTCAGGAAACTCGATGAACGCCCAGTTAATGTTCTCCGCTTCATACTCGGCCTGCTCAAGTTTGAAGATGAACTGGTTGAACTGCTGCTGTAGAGCTTCGTTGGTGTAGTTAATACAAAGCTGTTCAAAGGAGTTCGTAGCGAAACACTCGAACCCGAAAATATCGAGAACTCCGCAGGAAGATCGAATGTCCGAATCATTCTCCCAGCCAACGGATTGATTGACCTGATCGACAACCCATAAAAACAGAGCTCCATAAATTGTCTTTGCCAAAGCATCTCGTGCATCACTGGCCTTCTCCGGGGTAAGATTGGTCTTAATCTCTTGTCCACGGGCTACGATAATTCTCTCTGTCAGGGCGATTCTCAATCCTTCTACATCAACCCCAAGTAATCGCGACGAGTATCCCAAGATCTTCTCGTCCGCGATCTCCGCCGTTTCCATACCGTCTTTTTCAACCGAGTTGAAAGTAATCTGGCCGAGGTGAAGCAGACCAGCAATCAACGAAAGAACATTATCAATAGTCTCTTCGGACCATCCCAAGCGTCTCATGGCTTTCAAGGTGTACTCGAGACCAGACTCATCCGTAAATTCACGAAGATGGGGGGCTCCACCTTGTCCGGTGTAATGGAAGAACATAGGCAATTCGAGACCACCAGTAATGCCATCGTGAAATTCGTACTTGACGTGGTCCTCTTCTTTGCAACCGCGGAGCAGCTGGTAGAAAATGTGGTAGTTACGTTCTCCGGCAGCGTGGAAGGCAAGACGAACCTTCTCGAGCAGATACGTCTGCACCCTAGCTCCCATGAGGTGACCAGCTCTACTGAAACCAAGCTCGATGAATTTACCGAAACGGGACGAGTTATCATTTCGAAGTGTCCGCGCATTTCCAAAGGCTTCCAGAACAGGATTCGACTGTAAAACCTTTTGCATAATGGACAACTCCTTGGTATCCTCGTCCTCATCCTCATCCGCCGTCTTTTCTTCGACGTCGCCACTGCCAGCACCCAGAGTGGTGAGGTACAGCATGACAATTTTCGTCGACTCAGTTTTACCGGCTCCACTTTCTCCAGAGATCAGAATAGACTGCGATCGCCGGCTGTCGCTCATCATTTGTCGGTATGATCGATCTGCGATGGCAAAGACATGTGGTTCAAGATCTTCGCCACTCTGCATTCCTTGCGCGCGGAGCAATCCGTCGCGACGGTATACCTCGAGGATATCATCAGTATAGAGAGGAAGACGTTGGAACGGGTTGACTGCAATCAATACAGGCCCCGTCCAAGTGTAGATCTTTCCACGGAAAAATCGATCCGACAACGAATGCAGAATCGCCGGCTCGTGCAAATGCGGTAAGGTAATAAGATCATTATCCCGTCCTTCTTGTTTCTCCTCTTCACTCAATGGAGTATTTGCAAGCTCGACCCCATCAAACTTGGTCTCACCGGTTTCTTCGTTGCGTGACTCGACACCTCGTGTGAAGACGTCGCCCTTGCTCTTCTCTTTCAGCGTAAGTTCGTTAGCTGCTTTCTTCAGCACTTCGCAATACAGCCAGGCCTCATCTCCCTTATCGTCTCGGCACCAGACAAATGCACCGGCCTCCATGATTCCTTCGACACTTTAAGCTTAGAGACAGCAGTCGTGACACACTCTGTTGTTCTCAGCGAAGTTCTTGCGCGGAGTCCTAGAAGTTCGGGGCAATGCGGCAACGGCTGGAACGAGATATACGATTCGTAGGATAAATTGAGAGCAATGTCAAAGCCCTTCCTCTAACGTTGAACTAATACAAGATAATATCAGAGAAGAGGATGCAATGATACGACCTGTTGGTCTGAAGATGGAACAATGCTAACCTTCTTGAGATACCAACTGTATTCTCGTCCTTTGTCGACCACACGGCGTGTCGTCGTCGTTTTGTCGTGTTGGGTTGCGTGGCATCATGAGCGAGATCCATGTTCCAACGCAGGTAGCCTCTGGTACATTTCCTACACAAATAGACGTTGAGACCAGGCGCAAGTACGGACGAAAACAGACTACGCTTGGTGCTCAATCGGAGTTTCAACTGTTTCTGCGATGAAACGGACAGCGGACTGACGAATTAAGTAGAAGTATCCCTATCTCTACGCCGTCTTCCATTCTTTGGACGACCGCAAGCCGGAGATAGAACTACCGTGTGTAATCCATGGGATAGGAGAAGATAAGAATCGGTAAACTAAAGATTTACGTCATCCAAAGAGCTGGGTTATAGATAGAAACAGTTTTCGAGCTCGGAACGAGAGATTTCCCTCCGCCGGCGTGGTCGGTGTCTGCTAAAGCGACGAGTTTAAGGTAGAACCCGGGGACAAGCCGACAAATGAGCGCTAGAGCCGTATGTCGTATGACTGATGATACTCAATGAAGCAGCAGTTTACTCTCTACTTCTTTCGTATCTTTTCGAGTATAGCCTTTTGCTTGTCCGTCAGCTCCTTCTTCTGTGATCTGCTTGTTGCCTTCTTCTCGCGCCCACCATTTGCCGACGACGACAAGTCCCAGCTTACTTTGCCATCGTTGGCCCCGACAGCAGACGCAGCTTCTTCCACAACGTTGCATGGAACAATGTCATCATCGTGACCAATAAAGTTGGACGACGTCGAAGCCAATTTGTTAATCCACGTGGGGTAGGTACTCAAACGAATGCGACTTCTCTGCTTCTTCTTATCTCCTCCAGTTTCAAGTAATTCATCTCGCAGTATAACAGCCGTAGCAAGCGTTTGTGTAAAGTGATTGCAGTTGCGATGGACTAAATGGTAGGCTGTTGACGTGAAGAAGGATTGTTCCAGTTTCTTGACAATGCCAAGAATTTCGGAGCGGCTTGTAATATTCGATCCCAAGGCAATGGTTTCTTGAAAGGTTGCACCCTGTGGCGGCACAGATGCATCATGAGCCGAGGACGAAATACGACATATTCCTCTTTGTGCCGCAAACGTGTAGTGGTAACCATCAATCTCAAGGGATGTGTGGTATGCGCCCATGCCAATGGCGGGGAGCATTCGCTGAAGGAAGAAATTACTCGAGGCACCGTCACCGTTTGCCGATGACGGCTCCAGTCGATAGACATGGAGAATAACGTCCTTTAATTCTTCCATTTGTTGATTGTCCGGGTGAGTGAGCTTCAGGAGAGAAGACAATAAGGACGGGTCAATGGTTTCGGCAACGACTTCGAATTTTGGTTGACCAACGGTCGTATGGTATGTCGTACACGCCGTGTCTCTAGTGCTAGAAGTACGTATTTAATTAAATAAAACCTTTAATATCAGATACATAGTATGGGCCGTTCGTCTGTTCCACGGTTACTATGCCGATGCGGTCATTCTTCGCATATGACGATGGTCGTTGTCTCTTTACAAAGACGAACGTTGAACGCAACAATACCTCAAATATCGAAAAGCAACCGCTAATTGAGGTCATCGCAAGTGTACCACTATCCGCTTTGAAGCGTGACAAACAAATAGAGTCGTCGAAATCGCGAACAGAAAGCAAAATGGCGTTCGGCGGCGGCAACAGTAACGACCCGTTGATGTCCAACGCGTCATTTGGCAAGACGACTCGGCGGCGGTTTGTGGATGATCTTCTGGCCAAAGCGTTGGTATCTTTACTTCTCATATACTCCATTGTAACTGTATTTACCTACCACAAGGTATCAGAGGATCATATGAATCTATCAACGGCAGCAGTGATCGCAAATACAAAGGTTCTGCTTGAATCTGTCCAAACGTCTGCTCGAGGAACCGTTACAACTGACACCCACAAGGAGGACGACCCCGTCGGAAAACTACAACGCACATTCCCTCTTCATGTAAAAAAGGAAGAAATGATTGATATTCCTCATCCTGGATTGGACTTGATGGAAACGGAGCAGCGAAATCAGTGGCCGAAAGATCTAAAAGAAACAATGCAAGTTCCGAGGTTCTTCGAAAGAGCATATGCGGCAACTTATGGCCACCCAGAGGGTACTATCCGACAAGTCCTGGGTAACAATGGAGAAAGGCTCATGACACCTGAGGAGGCCAAAAGAATCGGTAGCAAGATCGTCGACCCTACATCGTCAGAAGAATTGGAAACCATTTATTGCTCCGTTGCTTCTTATCGCGACCCGGAATGTACCTTAACAGTCGAAGATCTCTACGCAAGAGCAAAACACCCTGACCGGATCCGCGTTGCCATTATTGATCAGCGGGTAGATGGAGATACAATATGCTCACAGCCTCCGAAACCATGCGAAGAGGATCCGAATCAGGCGCTGTGCAAGTACCGCCATTTGATTGATGTTTACGAAGTCGATGCACGATATGCTGTGGGCCCAGTTTTTGCTAGACATCTAGCACACAGGCACTATCGTGGGGAATACTTTGCCATGCAGATTGACTCACATGTACGGTTCACTGAGCACTGGGATGACGACATTGTGCTTCAGTGGAAGCAAGCGAAAAATGAAATGGCCGTTCTCACCACCTATCTCAGTGACATTAGTGGGAGTATTGACCCAGTGACACATGAATCGAGGCACAAAACAAGGCCCATCATGTGTGAAAGCGACTACGAGGGAGCCGGGGACTACAAACATTTGCGGCATGGGCAACAACCCGAGGGAACGCCGCTCATTAAAGGAGAACCCACTCTCCATCCGTTCTGGGCTGCCGGCTTCTCGTTTGCGAGAGGTCATTTCGTGATTCAAATCCCTTATGACCAGTACCTTCCTATGGTCTTTCAAGGAGAGGAAATTAGCATAGGGTTACGAGCTTTCACATATGGTTATGACTTCTACACACCGGAACGAGGCGTCTGTTTCCACATGTATGCAATCAAAGACAACAAAGACAAGCGCAAAAAGGTACCTCTCTTTTGGGAAAATTCAAAGATCTATAGAGGAGTTGGCACACGAGCAATGAAAAGACTGAACAACATTATTGGAATGGCCATGGTACCTTCTGACGATTGGCAACACGATGAGGAGGGAAGATACGGACTAGGAAAGGTCAGGAAGCCCGAAAAATTCTTCAGGACGTTCGGAATCCACACGGAAATTCAGCAAGTAGAACACCACTTGTGCCAATTCGTTGGACAGCCAATGCAGAAGAAATTTAAACCAGCGCTACGGGAAAATGGTATGGGGATCGACTACGGGCTAATAGATTTTGAGTGGAAAGATCCAGCGCCGAAAAAGGAGAAACAGGCGCGAACGTAAAGGGAATGCAGAAAGTTACCAATGTCGTCGTGGACATCAACTTTCTTCCTTTAGAGCCTTCCACACCCCCGTTCGGCTCTCATATCTAATGATACCAGTAATGACTTGCGTACCCATGAACGCGGCCAGGGCCCACCATATTTGCGCTAGCGTGACGGCGCCAGTTTGCGCAGCGAAGCCACGAATCATGCCAACGCAGATGATGTTAGCGAGCCACATAACAACCATGCTGAAAAACCAGTCGAGACCACCCTATTTTGCCAAGGAGATAGTGAGATATTTGGATCCTGCGCATTGAAGGACACCGAAAGAAACTACTCGCTTACCATGATGATCCCGTTTACTGGATATGCTAGTCCTTTCAGCACTTGCGTCAACAAGACGACAGGAAAGATGTGCGCCGCTGCGGATTGCACGGCGCCGCTGGTGGTGAGCCCCGACAGTATCCAATCGCGTCGCAAGAATGTGGAAATTGACAGCAGTGTCGCAACGCCGCCTCCAAAGGTAGTAGATATTGAAATCAGGTGCCGAAGTAATGCCGATCGTGTCTGCTTGGAATGCGAAGTTGTATCAGCGAGCTCCCTTGCTAGAAGGGTCTGAACGGCCACTGCAATTGCTTCACAAATTTGTGTCGTTGCAAAGCCAAGCTGAAAAGTAAGATTGTATGCGGCTGCCGGCACAGCGCCCAGGAGAGCAGCTTGTCGAGAGCAAACAGAGTACGCCAGGACCTTGCCAAGTGTTCGAAACAAGACTAAGCCGCCCGCTCTTAAGTATTGTTTCAAGGAGCTGCCCAGTTCACGAATTTGACCAATGAAGTCAATCCGCACTTTGCGATTTAGTGCCATCAGTAATGGTACAAGTGCAATGTACTGGGCCAAGGCTGTTCCCGCCGCAGCACCAGATGCTCCCCAGTGCCAAACAAATATGAATATTGGGTCCAGTATAGCATTAAGAGACGTGAAGAATAGACTGTAGATTAGGGGCGTCCGGGTATCGCCGAGTCCTCTGAAGATACCGTTGGCAACCAGCCACAGCGTGGCCGCCGGCGTCCCGAATGCTCGGACCCTCAAATAGCTGACAGCGGAGTGCCACATCCCAGACGACTGCTGCACACCCATCCCAACGGTAATGACCTTGCTGAAAATACTAAAAACAAATAGTTGGATAACGCCGACTGTGGCGGCGAGTAGGAGAGCGCTACTGACTGCAATAGATAGACTCTTCTCAGCGTCATCCTCGTCGTCTTCACCTCTATCTTGGCCACCCGTGGAATCTAAATCTTTTCCTCCTCGGCTTTTCCCATCCTGGGACGCGACAAGACTAATACTCGTCCGCAACAATGGGTCATTGTATAGCTTGCTAACTGCATATTGTGCACTAAAGGCATCGGAGTCCAACCCGAGAGGATAGAAAGGGCAGAAGACAGGTGAGCCGATCGATCGAAGTAGACGCAACGAATAGCACGACGACAAACGTTCAACGTACCTAATAGCCACACCAGCTCCCCCTAGCAAACACGAGCGGATAGAAATGACAGAAGACAGGTGAGTCGAACGCTCGAAAGCAGACGCAAACGAATGGCACTAAACTTACCGAGCACTTCAGGGCCCAGCCTACCAAGATACACCGTGTCTACCAGAGCGGCAAGCGGCTCAGCAGCGAGTTGTATCAATGCAGGAGCACCAATCGAGATGAACTCTTTCGTTAGCTTCCTCTTTAACTGCGGCAGCTCGTCGGCGTCATCATCACCTTGACCGCCCCTCTTTCCACGAAGGGTGGACGATGTAGAGAGAGCCACCACGGGGTACCGCGGAATTTTGAACATGGACCCAATTTTCGGACATAGTACACCTCTGTGAGGCTGAATAAGTAATGGAAACGCAAAAGTCAAGCCATGACAACCCATCACCGTAAGGACTGCGAGAAACATGCGAATCACCATAATTCTCGAGGCAGATCCAACCAACAAGTGCACGTATGCTGTTCGAGGCCACGATCTTTGACCAGTCTTCCTTCTAAACCGCAACTTTTCGTCAACGAGCTTCACTGGCCCTGCCCCGTCAACGAAATACTCCAACTGGGGTAGTAGCAACCAGCAGCACTCGGCCTCCGTCGGCAACAAGACGAATGCCAAATGCCATGCTTACTTACCATCACCGAAATCGCACCATGTCGAGCGACGAATGACGTCATACTCATCTCCTACGCCGGCCGAGAAGACCGACGACACGAGGCATCACAAATTGATCGACGCGATAGGATGAGAAGCGAACGATCAATCCCACAGAGGAACACCGATGATAACGTAATGAATGTACCAGGAGACCGATAATTATGGTTGTCCCTGGTGATTGTCGCGGAAGTGACTGTGACTGCCTGGAATAAGGGAGGATACTCTATTGCCTCTACGAAGAAACCCCGGTTTCGTTAGTGGGATTCCTCACCCGAAAGCTTGTTGGGAAAGACCCTGCAAGATTTCAGGTTGTTAACTGGACAAGCAAATCGAGTCGTAGAAACGTGCTGGGAGTCTTTACTGACCACGAGACCACCAATCCCAAGATCTTTCGGTCACAGCGATACGTAGGCCAGGAAGAGGTCTACCTCCTTGAAAGTTCACTTTTCTCCACACCGGACAACGCGAAGTGTAAAGATCAAGTTACAAATATCTTGGTACAATGAATCCCTTTTGGTTCCTCTGTCTCTTACTGCCTATTACATTGGCCACTGCCACAGCGGAGGACCAGCAACTCCGAGGGAGTGCAGATGGCCCAAAACCCGCCATTGTAGGCGGTGATGAAGCAATGGAAGAGTATCCATTTTTTGTGCACGGTAAAGGCTGTGGAGCGAGTTTGATTGCTCCTGACATTGTGTTAACAGCAGCACACTGTGAACCAGTATTCACGAACCTGGAAAGTGTACTGGTCGGTCCTCATTTCAAGAATGAAGACAGCGAGAAGGTCCAATGGAGAGAAATCAGAAGTAGTATGAAGACCCACCCCATGTACGACTCCTACACCATGGAATATGACTTGATGATCTTCAAGATTGATAAGGTTACATTGAGCCGGCTGGAACCGATCAAGCTTAATACTGATAACAGCAAACCGGGAAATGGTGCAAATCTAAAGGTTATCGGATTTGGCAGAACGTCCGAAGGCGGTGCTACATCCTCAACACTACAGGAAGTTACGGTTCGTTACATTGCTCACAGGGATTGTGATATGATGTATAACGGTGATATTGACAGGGATTCAATGCTTTGTGCAGGCTATGCACAAGGAGGAAAAGACAGCTGTCAAGGCGATAGTGGCGGCCCGCTCTTCGACGGACAACGACGTTTAGTAGGAGTTGTTTCGTGGGGCGATGGCTGCGCACGAGAGGGAAAGCCCGGAGTATACTCTCGAGTAAGCGGAGCGTTCGATTGGATTAAAGAACAAGCTTGTGAGCTGTCTGATACATCTCCGGAATTCTGCTCCGGCGCACCACCGGAAGTTGGCGGAGCCCCCGACGACATAGTAGAAACTACCCCTCCTGCTCTAGCCGATGAGGAAGTCAAATACTTCATTGATGTGAAGTACGATGCGTTTCCATCTGAGTTTGGCTGGGCTCTCAAAAGACTTGGGGACAGTAATAAGCGGATGGTGGCACGATATGGCAAGAACGAAATCAATACCAAGTTTTACAAGTTGACCAAAGAACTTGACCTAGAGGCCGGACAGAGATACAAACTCGTTCTACGAGACAGTGCAGGAAATGGTATTTGCTGTCACAGCGGAAGAGGCTATTTGAAAGTCTACGCCGAGAAAGGAGGCCGACAAGTATGGAAGCAACGAATTGACGGCAACTTTCGTGGTCGCAAGAACATCGTGTATATCAATGTTCCTGAAAGACTAGAGTGATAACTAGTGTACAATAATCAGACTACAGACATTTCAAGTCAAAATACGTATAGGAAAAACGAAATGCAATCCAGTTCATCGAGTAATACCCCAACACTCAAAATAGTCCGATCATTCCAAGTTCCCTGCCCATTCGTTGCGCCTGTTCAAGTTGTCGGTAAGCGCGCCAGAACTCGACAAAATCGAGATCTTGCTCATTGTCACCTTGAACCTGCTGAAGAGCATACAATAGCCCTTCCACAGCTTCCATTTCGAATTCCGGAATTTCAAGACGGCGGCGGCGACGACCACGACGACGACGCGCTGCTGCCCCACTAATCCGTCTATCTCTGCGTTCAAGGTACAGCTCCGCCTTGGTCTTGTCCTGTTCTTTCATGTCCGTTCCATCATGGCCTTTGTGAAAAAACATACAATCTCTTCCAAATATGCAAGACCCTAACTCTCCATTGAAGCGTTTGCAAGGAATCAAAGAAAGTTTTGCTTTGTACTCATCAAATACCTTTCGCTTGTCATGCTCGGTTTTTGGAAAGAAGTGACTCGGAACGACAAAGTCCGATAATTCACGGCACGTTGGACAACAACGACGGTTGTCGGCTTCTTCCGTTCCTTCCTTTCGCCACTTCATCAAGCATGCCCAGCAGAACACGTGCTCACACCCGGACAAAAGACCGAATCGCATACATTTGCCGCCTTTGTTCTTCAATTCTTGTCCCATGACGATATTCTCCAAGCAAATCCCGCATAAAAGCTCAATGTCGTTTTCTTCGGCGTCATTCGACGATGCAGCAGCTGCGGATTCGACAGAGGCCTTTATTTCTACTGCTGCTCCAGTATCTTCGTGCGAAAACCAACAACGATCCCCGTGTCGGCAATTGCCTTGTTGGTAGAATTTGCATGGGATCTGCCGCCGGGCCTCGTCGATTCCTTCCTCGGGCGGCACTTGGTGACTGTATATACAAGACGAACCAAAACGGCACCTTCCCGTTAAAAAATATCGACAAAGTTCTCGATTACCATCGCCTCTTTGAGCCGCCAAACGTGAAGGCCCACGGCGAAGGGTGTGCAGGACAACAGCATTTTCGTTATGGTGACTCGCGGATCCGTCTGGTCCATTCATGGTAGTTTCTTCGTTACCTACGAATGAATATTCTTTGGGGCGTTACCTACGAATGAATATTCTTTGGGGGGTAGGTCGAAGGTGGAGTAAGCAATGTGCCTTTGGATATCTTGTCCAGAAGGTTGTAGAGAGGTACGGCTCTCGCCAGCAGACCGATTTTCGTTTTTATGGCGGGGATAGGGTAGATGAGCAAGGGCACGGTACTATTGGTTTGTAAGTAGATATTTGTATAAAACATTAAGAAGCAAAAATTTGTCGCGTGACATTCCAATTGTTTACTTTTCTAGAGATTTAAGTATGGTAGCCATCATCTTTCAGCGCCTTCCGTGTAAAGAACGACCATGGGCATGAAATCATCTAACGTCGTCGTTGTTAGCCAACTTTCCAACCGAAAAGACTACCAAAATACGAGCAGTGCACGAGGGTACGTCTACATGGAAGTGTCGCCTCCATTTTGGTCATGAAGGACAGCAATGGTGCCAGTGCGACACCAGTTGCCACCGAAAACCAGACTGCTTCTTGTAAGATATCGAAACCTTCAAACGAAACGAAGAAGCTGTTCGACTTCCAGAAAGGCCATCCTAACTATGTACCTCTCTCAGAGATGCAACAAGTTATGGGTCGAATGTGTTCTTCGTTGCGCGAAGAGCCCGACGAAGGCGCCAATTCACTTCTTGAACGATCACTCAACTATCTCGGGTCGGATCGCGGTCAGTTGCCATTCCTCCAGGAGCTTCAAGCCTTTCTGGACCGCAGAACGGCTCACGATATTCTTAGATCTGATGAGACCGCTATACAGTCCCCTCCACGATCAGACTCGGATTCGGTCTTATTTATCACGAATGGTGTCAGCCACGGCCTGGATCTTTTATGTGCTACTCACACAAGAGAAGGAGATACGGTATTGGTCGAGCGTCCAACCTACTTTTTGGCCTCGGGCATTTTCAAATCTCATAGATTAAATGTCGAGGGACTTCCAATGACAAATGACTATCAAATAGATGTTGTAAAGCTTGAACAGCTTCTTCATGATCGGCATCAAGAGACCACGATCAGCAAGATACGAATGCTATACATCATTCCGATACACCAAAACCCAACCGGACGATGTATGCATCTTGCGATAAAGGAAAAACTAGCAGATCTTTCCAGGCGCTTTGGGGTACTAGTGGTTGCGGATGAAGTTTACCACTTGTTGGATTGGCGGAATCGACACAGTGGCGATAGAGTGGTCAACGATGTTGCCGAACATGAGCGATCGGCTCGTATGGTGTGCTTTAACCCTGTTCCTTCAACCAGTGACACAGGGCCATCCTTTCCTTCGCAATGTATATCGGTGTCCTCGTTCACCAAAATATTTGCTCCAGGTGTTCGTTGCGGATGGATCGAAGGACCACAATCAGTGATCAGTCGACTGGTTCAACATGGGTATATCCGGAGTGGAGGAGCGTGCCAACCTGTAATCGGAGCTCTCTTGTACGAGGCACTCCGATCTGGCGTGATTGATCGGACTCTGGACAAATTGATCGACTCGTATGCTCGGAAATGCCGTTTGCTTTGTGAAGTGCTCCTGACCGAACCAAGAATTCGATTCTATGAACCTCAAGGCGGCTATTTCATCTGGATCGAGCTACCTGTTTGCAGCGAAGACTTTTTACAGTATTGTTTGGACCCCAGCAGGGACGTTCAAGTGAAATTCCTACCCGGGCACCGCTGTGATGTTGGTGCCGACCTGAACTATGTGAGGCCGGCGCTTGATCGTTCCGCAAGACTATGTTTCGCTTACCTGGAGGCGGAAGAACTGGTCACTGGAGCTGGTCATCTTATATCCCTGCTACAGACCTTTTTGGAAACGATGTAACAACAAAGGTAGATCGATCGAGAGAAAGAGAGAGCTAGCTCTAGAGTAGCTGGATGGTAGCTAAGAGTAGAGTAGTAGTAGATTAGAGAGAGAGGTGTGATCCTTAATGAATCGTGCCACATCCTCGTTACGAGTTATGAGTTAGAAACTAAACATAAACACTTGATTGTCGCCGGCCTTTTTCAACGGCTATATCGAGCAGCGCCAGCCTTCCGTGCAATTTTCTGCTGAGCCGCGCAGCTTGCTTCACCCGAAGATATCCGCCGAAGCATCCGCCATGAAGACCCGCGGCAACAAGCACAAACTGTTCAGTCATTCAAGCTACCTCTGTTGTACTCGTAGCGGTCATTCAATTCGTTTACGGCAACGAAGCAGCAGAGAAATTGATAATCCTTGATCTCCTAGACTCTCGTTCCTTTTCACAAGCCCAAGAGTCTCTTCATAATGAGCGGAAAGCCTCATCATCATGGGACATTTCAACCGTTGCAACATCGCAGTGGGACGCTGCGAGACCGATTACATTCCTACACGAAACGAACGCTAGGTGCCGGTGGTAGTATGAATGACGCTGTAAGTAAATATGGTTGCATTGTCCAGCCATCGTTGTCGGCTATCACAATACGGTATGCTAAAATGACCGGTGTGACTCACATTTGCCGTTTGAACCTCCACGCCCACCGCCCCTTCCACAAATTCTCTCATCTTTACGCATTCTCTTACCCCACGAATGTCAATCCTTTAACTATTAACAGGTTGTCTTGCCGGCCGGTGAATCTTGCGCGGCATGGGTAGCAGTTCATGCCATTGATTTCTACAATGACGTTAGCACTATCTGGGCTGTCATGTCGACCGACCCTTATTTGAGTTCCTTTCGTCCTGGCGATGGTTTTCCCTCTGGTGTCGAGTATCGCTGGAGTGACAGTAATACAGGAGGCGAGGCTGTGAGTGTTTCGGCTCCGGTATACATTGACAAGGTGCTAGCTTGGATCGCTGACCAAATGAACGACGAAACAAAATTCCCAGATGACGACGACGAGGAGAAGGCCTTGCGTGTCTTTCAAACTCCTCAGTTCGCTGCTCTGTGTGGTCAGATCTTCCGACGACTTTTCCGTGTGTACGGAATCATTTATTCGTCATTCTTTGGTACCTTGGAAGCATTGGAAATGGCGCCCCATTTGAATTCCTGTTTCAAACATTTCATGTTTTTCTGTACCGAGTTCGGCTTGTTGCCGGAGCGCGAAATTGAGCCGCTGGAAGTACTTGTCAAGCCTATCCGAAAGCAGTACTATCAGGCCAAACAGCAGCAGCGTGGCCAACCTGGCAGCGTCGGTGGAGCCGCCGCAGGAAACATTCCGTCTTCGTCTGCGCCTCGATAAAGACGGACCGCAATCTTACTCCTGTCGCGCGTTGTGCAGAATTGATTTTACCCACTGCAAAAATGCCCCTACTAGAAAAGACACTCTTAGAGAAAGTATACGAGCAACTTCAACAGCGAGATGGACGACTGTGCCCCGGCATTCCAAGAAATGCCCCTGACATGAAATGCAACCAAATGAAAACAATGAAAATACAAATTCGTGAAATAGACACTCTCTCTAATCAACGCCCTTAGACTCTGCTAGTGCACTGCTTATTCCATACGCTCGTTAGCATCGTGAATTATTTGGTCGACCTTGCGTTTCGTCGCGTCCACTAACTGCGAAAAGCCATCGGTTGGTGGTACCTGGAAACAGGATATTTCGTGAAATCAGAGTTGTTCTAGACTAATTCACACTTCAAAGTAGACGAAAAAGTGTGACATGGGAGCCTCCCCGCGACGAGAGTTCTACGAACGATCCATAACTTACCCTAATGGTACGATATTGCGCGAGTCGATCTATTTAGCGAACTTGACCAGTCCATCTCCAGTCGGAGTCTCACCAGATATAAGACTCCTTCGGATCCCGCGACACTTGCAACATAGGTGCCTCGCAAAACATGAAATGGTCGATGGATAGCCACGAAACAAAGATTCAATCCCATGTTTTGGAGCCCCAATCCCATGAAAAGGAATCTGCATCAAGCTAAACGGTGACGAAAGGAAGCTTGCGTCCAGCTTCAAATTTACAAATTCTTTTTGCCCCGGTTTCCTCACACAGAGGCATTATATGCATTAATGGGGACCTCTATCCTAGCTAACCTGTGCCAAGCGAGAGGAAAAGAACTCACGCGAAACAAACTTATGAGTGCTCTCATGTTGTTGGGAGGAGCTTCACTTGTAATCATGATCGTTCATGTATCGTTGCTCTTGATCTCTCGAAACTCGGTAGCTTCGGGTGATGGTTACAGCCAAAAAATCAGAACTTGTTCACCAGAGCTCAGTAAGAAAGAGGCAGCATACTCGTGCAATGAAACAGAAACCAAGACAGATGGGTGGCAAGGCGAGAAGGCGCTCGTCGAGGTTCCTTCTGTTCTTCCCTCGTTATCTCCGTCAAGACCAGCAGTACATTCAACAGAAAGCTCTCTTTCACAGTCACCGACGAAACGTTCTAGTCGTTTGGAGTCTCCTACGTCCATTCCTACCCATCCCACGCATATGCCTTCACAAGTACCATTCAAAACTGTTCTTCCTACAGTCGCCGAAACAGATGCGCCTACATCATCTCCTACTCATATCTCGTTTTACCCGGGGCTTCTGTCCGAGCAACAAAACAAACTTCTTCTCTCCAAAGGGTTGAGCGCTAGGATAATAGCACAGTCTGGTAAGAAAGTTAGTTACGACATAGTCAATGGACAAGGTAACGACCGGTCTGAGTTGGCTTGTCACTTACACCCAGACTTCGGGGCTGTGTTTAAAGATGAAAGGACGTGGAACAGTGGTGGCTGGATCTACGTTAGTAACTCAGAGGATAGAGCCACTGGCAAAGGAGGAGTGGGAGCCTTTACTTTTAACCCCAAAGGTGACCTCATCGACTATCGTAGAATCCTCAACGACACTACGGCCAACTGTGGGGGTGGAAAGACGCCGTGGGGTGCTTGGATTTCTTGCGAAGAAACTCAAGGCGGACAGCTCTATCAGGTGGATCCTACTGGTCTTAGAAAGCCCAACGTGATTACTTTAGGCAGAGATGGAGGCCGATTTGAATCGTTTGCCTATCACAGTGAAAGCAGTGAGGCACTGGCCCAATTCTTTGTAACAGAGGACATCGAGAACGGTGCGTTACGACGCTTCATACCCGATAGCGTTGACTGGGATGATCCATGGAATATTCTTCTTGGTTCGGGAACGACTACGTACTTGGTTTTGAATCCCGAACTAGGTACATTCAGCTGGACGGAAGACAAGAGAATCGGTGAAGAAAGTGCTAGTAATCACTTCCCCTTCTCCGAGGGGATAGACTGCGCCGACGGATTTTTATACTTTATCTCGAAAAGTCTAAAAAAACTGTACGTTCTCAGTTTAAGAGACTCCACATACATTTCACAAACAACACAGCATGGGGCTTTCGACGGTCAACCGGACCAGGTCAAGCGCCTTCTGAAAAGTCGTGACGAGCTCCTGTTCTTCACTGAAGATGGAGGAAATAGACCAGGTATCCACGCACGAGACAGCAAAGGCCATTTCTTCACCGTTCTTGAGGGGATAGAAGGAGACGAGTCTACAGGTCTGGCCTTTTCTCCCGATGGAAAACATCTCTATTTCGCCATGCAGGACGCGGGATTGATCTACGATGTCACACGAAACGATGGGCTAGCATTCCATGGTACGACAGTGAACATCAAGTACCATTCGTTTCCGAGACAAGATATTCTCTGAGACTGAAGTATTATTTACCCTATGGCGGACTCAGTAGCAGTTTGAATTGACTACTATGGGATGTATGGCTATGCTTATCAAACTCTCAGGCTCTCTGGGTCTTTCTATAGGGAGTGGTGAGTGATTGATGGATTCGAGCATCAAGGGCGGCGAGAACTCCAAAAATGAGACCCGACCGGCGGCAAAAGAAATGGCAAAAAAGTATCTTGAAAATGTTTTACTTTGAATGTCTTTAACGTGTCTCATAAGCACTTGCGGGTTGAGAGTGCAGTAGTTAGGAGAAGAAAGTAATTAGACTTGTCCATCATATCCCTCAACAGCCTATAGCATACATCTGACGTCAAAGAAACCCGTAAAACAAACGTCAGCTTTTCTTGGTTTGAGTACAATTTGCCGGCACTGTCATCTTCCTCACATTCATTGGAGTTGTGCGTCAGTTTGCATTCGCCGCCACCACAAACAGAGATTCCACCTGGCTGAGCCACCCATCACCAAAGTCGAGACCTCTCTTCTCTCATAGTATCTGCCAAGAACAAGTGCGTTATTGCCATTACAGTCATTGCAGTACTTGTTCCTAAAATGATGCTGAACATTGCAACCCTTCTACTCGTTTCGTTGTCTTCTGTGGGGGCTTTTGCCCCTAACATGTTCGGAGTTCGCCTTCAGGTTAGTGACTATCAATCGAAAGAATGCTTCATTCCTTGGCAACCTCGGGCGAAGAACTTTTGTGTTCGAGATAGTGACGAGCTCGTCTAACTCTTTGTGTTTTTTCTCTACCACAGGATGCCTCCTTGAAGATGTCTACTGTCCAGGATGTCGACAGGGAAAAGGCCTCGTCTGCCCCGGAGCGCCAAACGAAGCTCGACCTTTACAGAAACATCGGTATCATGGCCCATATCGACGCCGGGAAGACGACGACCACGGAACGTATCCTTTATTACACCGGAAAGTCGTACAAGATTGGCGAAGTTCACGAGGGAGGTGCCACGATGGACTGGATGGAGCAAGAACAGGAGCGTGGTATCACGATTACTTCGGCTGCTACCACATGCGCCTGGAAAGACCACCGAATCAACATTATCGAGTAAGTGCTTTCGTCGACATGCCACGTGTTGCCTATTTCTGCATGTATTTTCTAACGATTCTAACTATTGCTTCTTTTACTTCTTTGAACTCAACAGCACTCCTGGTCACGTTGACTTTACTTTGGAGGTCGAACGTTCTCTTCGTGTATTGGACGGTGCTGTCGCCGTTTTTGATGGTGTCGCCGGAGTCGAGCCCCAGACCGAGACTGTTTGGCGCCAGGCCGACAAGTACAAGGTTCCTCGCATGTGTTTCTTGAACAAAATGGACCGTACCGGAGCCAACTTCTACTTCTGCGTTGACACTATCGTCGACCTCCTCGGAGCGACGCCAGCTGTTCTGCAGCTTCCTATTGGAACTGAATCCGACTTCCTCGGTGTGATTGACCTCGTGACGATGGAAGCCATTGTCTGGCGTGGAGAAGATCTTGGTGCAAGTTACGATGTCATTCCTCTTGACGAATGCAATGACATCGACCTGGTCGATGACGCCCTCAAGGCCAAGGCTGCCGAGTACCACGAGAAGTTGGTGGAACTCGCCGTCGAACAAGATGAAGACGCTCTCATGATGTACCTCGAAGGAGAGATGCCTGACGTCCCAACTTTGAAGAAGCTTATCCGAAAGGGAACTTTGAACTTGTCCTTTGTTCCTGTTCTCACGGGAACAGCCTTCAAAAACAAGGGTGTCCAGCCTCTGTTGGATGCCGTTGTTGACTACATGCCTTCTCCCTTGGACGTCCAGGCTATCGCTGGTGTTGACGAGGTCGGAGAACCTCTTGTTCGTCTCTCGTCTGATGCCGAACCTCTTTCTGCCCTTGCTTTCAAGGTTGCCACCGATCCCTTCGTCGGAACTCTTACCTTCACTCGTATCTACTCGGGAGTTATGAAGGCTGGATCTACCGTCTACAACTCTGTCAAGGGAAAGAACGAGCGTATCGGACGTATGTTGGAGATGCACGCCAATGACCGTACCGAGATCAAGCACGCCGTTGCAGGTGATATCGTTGCTTTGGTTGGCCTCAAGGATACCACAACTGGTGAGACTCTCTGTGAGAAGGAGAACATGTGTATTCTTGAAAAGATGGAATTCCCCGAGCCCGTTATCAAGGTCGCCGTCGAACCAAAGACAAAGGGTGATCAGCAGAAGATGTCTGAGGCCCTCATCCGTCTTGCTGCGGAGGATCCATCTTTCCGCTTTTCCCGCGACGAAGAGACCGGACAGACTGTTATCGAAGGTATGGGTGAGCTTCATCTTGAGATCATTGTCGATCGTATGAAGCGCGAGTTCAGTGTCGAGTGTAATGTCGGTGCTCCCCAGGTCTCTTACCGTGAGGCCATTACCGATAGTGCAGAGATCGACTATACCCACAAGAAACAGTCTGGAGGATCCGGTCAGTATGCCCGCGTCAAGATCAAGTTTGAGCCCAAGGACTTCAGCGAAGAAGAGGGATCCATGGACTTCGAATTCGTCTCCGACATTAAGGGTGGAAATGTTCCCAAGGAATACATTCCGGGTGTGCAGAAGGGTATTGAATCTGTTTTGGGAGAAGGTGTTGTTGCCGGTTTCCCTGTTTTGGGCATGAAGGCCACCCTCATCGACGGAGCTTATCACGACGTTGACTCTTCCGTCATGGCTTTCGAAATTGCCGGACGTGCCGCTGCCCGTGAGGGTCTAAGGAAAGCAAAGGCCCGTTTGATGGAGCCGCTCATGCAGGTCGATGTTTCAACACCTGAGGAGTACATGGGAGATATCCTTGGTGACATTAACAGTCGCCGTGGTCTTGTCGGAGATCTTGGCGAACGCGGTAATGTCAAGACCATCTCTGCCCAGGTACCTCTTGCCAACATGTTCCAGTACGTCTCAACTCTTCGTTCGTTGAGTAAGGGACGTGCCAACTATTCCATGAAGCTCGCCAACTACGACTTTGTCCCTCCCAATATTGAAGATGAGTTGAAGAAGGGATTCGTGTTGAAGGAGGAGTAAAGGGAAGTGGAACTAAGGTTCGCGTATGTACAATCACATCACATTCAAAATAGAATATCTAGTTCTCTGGCACTTCTCTCTCTCTTTCTCTACTAGAGCTATTTTACGAGCGACATCACTCATCTCCATCTTGAATCACCTACTTTGGTGTCGGTCCTCAGAATTCTCAGTAGTTGAGAGGAAAGGAGAGGAGGTCATCTACCATAGTGCGAAAGGTTAGGGTAGGGTACTTTAACATACCGGTGCTTGGTCTTACCCTCAACCATACTAGTGTCAGGGTTATTCAGAGCTTTGTGTAGAAAGTACTTCCATTATGGTGGGGGATTTTGAATCACCAGCGACATGATGATGACGTTGGTGTCTCTCTCGGGTTGACGGCAAGAGACGATCTTCGGCACGCTCCGATGATGATGGGTTCACACGGTAAGCCCATCATCGACATCCAAGAACTCTTTATCTACTGCCGCTTGTTACTCGTACGATGAGTAGCTTCCTCGATGGCGATGCATTTACAATGGCGGTTCAATTCCTCACTGGGGCCTTCCCGTATGCCGGAGAACTGCAAAGCTTCTGGATGGCCATACAAGGCGCCATGGCCGTTCGAAATGGCCCTAACGCAAAGCGGCAACTCCACTGGTTTCACGCATTTTGTCTCTCAGTTGCAGCCGGATTCGCTGGCGGCTGGCTAGGTTTCCTCTGGATGGCTAAACCATCATCAATGCTCAGCAATGATCTCAATATGGGCAGCTGTATCTTGGCGTTCATTATTGTGAATCACACTCCATATGATATTGGATACATGATATGCAATACGCTACCTGTAACGATCGTCACGACCTCCTTTGCCCAGTTATTTCGCTCAACGGCAATTCCAAAGTTCGTTATGGTCTGCTATGAGACCTTCAAAGACAACCCATCTCCATACTACCCGATACCAGTCTTTGGACCAATCATGTACGCTACATTGTTGGGCAACATGGGCGGTTTTTTGACCAGAGGATTCGAAGGTCACATCTCGAATGGGATGCCATGGCCGATGCAAAACGGTAAGTCTGATGTCACTGACTCCCTTTCGAATAAGATGCGACAAACTGACCCGGTATCGTTATTGATCGACCTATTTTGACGACAGGCATCTTTTGTGCGTCGTTCTTTCACTTTTATGTCAATGATAAAACGGGTCACGTGGGCATCCTTTTGCGTCGGTACTTTCCAGTTGCAAGTGCGCTTGGTCTAGATGACCAAACATTCGCCGCAAGCTTTGTCTCTCTTTTCATGCAGATCATGGGAATCTTGCAAATCTCAGCATTTCTCGGCCCGTCTTTTAGCCCATTCGGTGTCGTGTTGAATCC